>Ga0068630_1000275_pt1 | contig 15934 bp, 12 predicted proteins | sample InSIn4gowninarea_FD_77433 | JGI IMG/M metagenome (GOLD analysis project Ga0068630, IMG submission 77433) | Clean room microbial communities from NASA Spacecraft Assembly Facility at Jet Propulsion Laboratory, Pasadena, California, USA -... ... | reverse complement strand
TATCCACTTATCGATATAATCAAAAATTTCTTCATCCACTTTAATCCAGTTCATTTCTCCGTTCAGCCCTGCCAAACTCCGCATCCTCATCGGAAATATTTGCATAATTGAAAGCCGCATTGCCTGTACGTTGTTCTTCTTTGTTGATGTAAGCAGTTAAATTTTCAGATATAAACCTGTAAAACAACATGCCTAAAACGTATGTTTTAAAATCCCAGCCATCAACACTACCACGTAAATCATTTGCTATTTGCCATATAGTACGATGCAGTTCATCTCTTTCCTGTTCTTTCGCCATGGTTTGGTCTTATAATTAAATTTTCAAATGTAGCAGTTATAAATATAAAGTTGTTTAGCGTTTCCATAAATAGGTAAAAGTGCCCCTCACTGGCGCAAGCGGACGCCTCCCTTCTTCAAGGTGTTATAGCCTAGCGCACCTTGAAGAAAAGATAAGCATATTCTCCAGACTTGCTTATAAAGCTTATAAAAGCCATCCAGTTTAGGCATATCTAATATGGTCACTAATCAACCAATCACCTTCCACTCCACAACACTATATTGAACCATACCACCCTTTACAACACCACTTCTTTTTATGCTACCTTTCTTCGAAGCAGCATCCCACGCCAGTTCAAACTTTACCAATGTTGGATTCAACCCTTCATCACTCCCATACAGCGTAGCAGGTTGAACATCATTACCAAATACCAACGCCGTTAATTGATAACTTTCCGGGTCTGCTGTATGCAAAGTAGCTTTTGCAAGTGGCAGAATAGTGCCCGACCTAACAAACACCGGAATCTCTTCCAGCGGCACTTCTATGTCATACTCTTTTTTACCACTGTACTGTTGGTGCGACCAGTAGTGGAACCAGTCGCCTTCCGGCAAATATATCTTGCGGCTCTTTTCGCCTTCCACCACCGGAGCCACCAGCATGTTATCGCCTACCAAAAACTGGTCGCTGATATCTCTTACTGCTTCATCGTTTGGATAATCCATCACCAATGCCCGGAACGGCGGAATACCTTCTTTTTTATACTTTACAAAAGCTGCATGGAGGTAAGGAATCAATTGCATTCTGAGCTCAATAATAGCGCGGCATTGCGCCTCCAGTTGTTGCCATCCTTCGGCAAACTGCCCTTTATTGTTTGCCTCCCGTTCAATCTGCTTCCACGGTGCATTCTTCAGGTACCAGGCATTCACCATAGCAATGGGCGAAAAGATAACGGACTGCAATCTTCTGATGAGGTCTTCATTGCTATTGGCATCCCGCACTTCGGGTGTCCACAACAAACCAGTAAAGCCGGATTGTGCTACCGCATGAATAAAGGTGCGATGATTATATAAATCGCTGTACAACACAAATGGATAAGGTGCTGCCAAAGCGCCGGAAGAACGCACTAACCCATACGTAGGAACACCTTTTTGATTGAATGCCGATAAGAGCGTATCCTGGTAGCGCAAGCCAAACAAGCTATGCATTTGTTCACCATCGGCACCGGAAGGAAAGCGGCTTAGTTCGGGAAAAGACCAGTTGCGGGTGAAATCGGAATTATCACATTCATCCGCTTTATAGCCCGAAACACCAATATCTACATGTTCTTTTTTGTGAAAAGCACCGAATATATTCCTTGCTTCTTTTTGAAGGAAATCGGGCACTAATCCATCCCACACCAGGTAATCGCCGGAGTAAGGTATTAACGCATCATGAAAAGGCGCAGAGGGATGCACAAAAGCATGTTCCCACAGGTTTACTCTAAAATGGGCTTCCTTTAAGTCGGACAGCATTTGTGCAGGATTTGGAAAATTGTTGCTCCACACATACGAGCAGGAATAAGCATGCGTTTGCCAGTGCGGTTCCAGTCCTAATACATCACAAGGAATTTTACTATGGCGGAAGTAGTTGCCCATTCCTTTTACTTCTTCCTGGGTAAGATTGGATTCTACTCTATACCAAAAGCCCAGCCCCCAGCGCGGCGGCACTACACCGCCACCTGAAAATAAATTGTACCGCTGCACCGCATTCAATAGCGAAGGACCACCAAAAATATATACATCTACGCCCTTAGCTACCGGCACTTCAATCAATACCGCACTATCGTCTCCCAAGCCATATCTATCCCCGTTATTCAAACCATTCCATCCGGCAGTACCTTCTTTTGCATTGTCGGGTTTAGCTGCAACACCGTAGCCTGCTGTTGAAACAAAGAAAGGCACGGGTGCATGGGAGTCGCCGGAATCAATCACCGGGTCGGCATTCACACGTAATTTCTTCTTTAATCCTCTTTGCTGAAATGATTGGAATTGCAGCCCCAGACCATATAGATATTCTCCCTCTTTTAAAGGCATACTGATGATAACGCCACGCTCGTTAATATCGCTTGTAACAGTAAGAGGACAGCTATTTACATTGGGCAAATGCTGTATGGCTGTAGTGTCTGGCGGTATAAGCCTGGTGGATTGTGGCGTAAGCCGTTCCGGTGTGCCGAAAGTGAATTTCCAGATACCCGGATGTACTTCCTGAGGTTCGCTTACCGGGGTATCTGCTGCCATAGCAGGCTCTTCTCCGGCAAATGCCGGCGGCACCAGCATAATGCCGGATAAAGCACTTACGGTATTAATAAATTTTCTTCTTTTCATAGTGCATTCAATCGTTTTTTGGTGGTGTTATCAAATGTATGATGAGGATTCGGGTGTGTTCTTTAGCTCGGTCAATTGATGTATGAAACATAACCCAAGGCTTCAGCCCTGGGACTACATGCAAAAGGATAATTGGCTTTAGCCAAAGCAAACACTTTGGCTAAAGCCCGTAACCACTCTCTTCAGTTTCCCCAAGGCTGAAGCCCTGGGTTATTAAAGAATAATCGTACTCCTCATATCATCATACATTTAAAAACACTACCCGTTTTTAATAAAGGAAATTTTTTGCGGAATTGCCTCCGGCTTAGCGCTTTATCTTTCCGAAATGTTACATCCAGCGTTCTCGTTCACAGCCTGATGCAGTAACAACGTTCTTTCTTATTACCTATAAAAATCTATACATAACAAATCATCCCTTTTTCCTGATCAGCTCCAGCAGCTTTCTGTCCAGTTGATGCCCATGCCAGTCTTCATACACCACATCACTTCTGCCCGAATCCAAAATGCCAAAATCACCTGTAAAGTTCCACAGGGCAAAACCAATCTGGTGGGAGGATAAAATATCCACTACATCACCAAACCAGGCAAGGAATACCGCGTGCGGAGTGCGCTTCCAGCAGCCGCCTTCGCCGCAATGTACGCCCACGCCTTTATTCACCAGTTCAATCCAGGGTTTGTAAAAGGCTTCCAGCTTAGCCCTGTCGAAATAGGTATTCCCCATTTGTCCCGGATACACAGGTGCAGGCAGGTTGGTGGTGTCTTTATTAGCCCACGGTGCTTTATAGTGTGATATCTGCCCCGGATAATAAGCCCGGCAGCTTTGGGCAATGTCCAGGTCGGTGATTTCAGGTATTACATCGCTGCCCACGTTGTTGCCATTGGCAATTACCAGCCGGTCGGGTGTTTCTTTTCTAATAGCATTAAGCGCACCTTTTGCTACTTTGCGGTACACATCTCCGGGCACAGCGCTACGCTTAGAATGTTGATCGTTCATATCTTCGCGCATGCTGGGCTCGTTCACCAGGTCGAAGCTCACCAACTTGTTCGATACATTTTTATACCTTTTTGCCCACATATTCCAGTGATAATAAAAAGCATCCTGCGCCGCCTGATCCCTCCACAGGTTAAAAGGTTCATTAAAGCCGGCATTGACGCAATAGCCGGGTGCCCGGTGCAGGTTGATGCTCGTGTGCAGGTTATATTTATGCGCCATTTGCACCAGCTTGTCTATGTCATCAACGGCTTTGTTGTCTATCTTATAAGTGTCTTCTGCGGTAATGTTTTTGGTGCGGTCAATATCCAGATAGCAGGGATAAGCAATGGGAATACGCACAAAATCAAAACCCCAGTCCCGCATCCATTTAAAATGCGCTTCGGTGGTGGTGAGCTTACTCCTGGCAGGCTCCGGTGAAAAGAAATCCAGCAGGTTGAAGCCACGCCACTCGGGCAGCGGGTTGGAAGCTTTATTGGTAAAAGAGAGTGAAGAACCGGCAGCGATAGCGGCGGCTGCCACGGTTGTGTTTTTGATGAATGTACGGCGTTGCATATCGTTGAATGTGAATAAGTAAATAAAAGTTGTTCATACCGCTTTGCAGCAAGTGGGGTAAAGATAAAGGGAAGCCTTAATTATCTCCAAACTGTTGTAGAAACCGGATGGGTAAAACACATCTTTATATGATGGACGCAATGATGTGTTCCGCCCAAGTGTCAAGTGTATTCGGCAGTTTAGAACAGTTCCATCTTATCATTTACAGCAGGTGAGGACAAAAAGTACATGAAACTAACGATTGGCAAAAAGGATGGAATGGATACATCAATGCTGTCATACAAGATTCGGAAAGTTTTATATGGATAGCAAATTACAAATTGAGAAACAAAGCAGTTGCTGTTGCTAAAGGAACACTTATGCTGTTAAGGCAACCTAATTGACTATTGATTTTTGAGCGGGGTATTTTAGAAAAATATCCTGTTTTTATAAGCATCTTTGATGTGAAGCAACCTGGATGATTTTGAAGAAGCCTTTTTATCATTTTATCCTGCACTGTGCTAACACCCCGGAAAACATGCACTCAATCCTCCTTTTCTTTTTCCTCCTTTTCCTTACCTGGATACGGTTGATTGCCCTTTACCGAAAACCATATGATCCGGTTTAGCAAATCATCATTGCCGCCATCAATATGATCGAACTCGGGTAAGGAAGATAACCGGGCATACTGCTTCGCCTTGCCCTTTAGCAATGCGGTGCTCTTATTCATTTCATCTAAAGGAATGGTATTGGGAAGAACTGTATATGCAAATTTATTAAAGCTATCCGAAAAACAACTGAACATGGGAAGCGCGGTGGCATCTATTGCATTCATGGGAGGGATGCCCAATATTTGCTCAATCGTTCTTACCATACAGGTTTGATTATAATTGGTATGAATGGTTTTATTTAATACTGAATAAGGACTTATAACAAAACCTGTAGTCCGGTAGGCAGATACATGGTCCCATCCATCCTGCGAGTCATCTTCGGTAACAAACACAACGGTAGAATCGTAAAAACGGCTGTGGGTAATCGCTTCTATAATCTTTCCCAATGCAAGATCATTATCAGCAACCATAGCCCTGGGAGTTGGATAGCCCTCGCTCATTCCTGCGGTATGATCTGATGGCAGTGCAAGTATCATTAGTTGCGGTAACTGGTCGCCCGGCATATTCTCATAGTCTTTTAGTTCTTTAATAAAAGCAGCCGCACGAAGCTGATCATTCACTTTGTGCCCATCATAACCCGGGTATGTTTGCGACAGCACAGGTGCAACACGCGATATAGTAGTCACGTTTTTAAATTCAAATGGCTGGTTGTCAAGATAGAGCTGGTAAATATCCTTCCACGCTTTATTGCCTTGCCATTCCGGAATACAGGCTTCTCCATAAATCCTTACCGTCTTACCATGGTCCAGTGCATTGTTCCAGATAAAGCCTTCCTTGTTGTACACCAGGGCATCTGTTTGTACATGCGGATAGCTTTGAAACCATGCCCGCACATTCTTTTCAACATAATCAGAAGTCATGGCAGCATCTGTCCACTGATGCCCTTCAGCAGAAGATTTGCCCGAAGCCATATAGTTATCTAATAGCAAAAAGTCCTTCGCAAGCTGATGTTGGTTAGGAGTAACATCGTTACCAAATATGCATAAAGAACTCATCCCATTGCCTTCCTTCATATCACCTAACACCTGGTCGTATGTCCTGTTTTCTTTAATGATATAAACAACATGCTTAAAAAGAGAGGGCTCACCAATACGCTCTGGAACTGGCACAGGCATTACCCCTTGCCGTGGTAATTCTTTTGCAAGTTCTCTGCGAAAAATAAGATTAGCAGCCTCTACCCGGCGGGTGTAATTGTTTAACCTGTTTTTATCGGGCAGAGGAATAATGGATACGGTTGCTTCCTCATGGTGGCTGTTGTATGCGCCGTTCTTTCCGGTAACCCGTGCACCATCTCCTTCCAGGTTAGTAACACAAAGGACACTATCATGCACAAGCGCCAAACCTGAAGGATATGCGCCGGTGGGAATAAACCCTTTTATGCTGTTATTTCCCTTTCCTGCAATAGAAGTTTTTGCGCCGAGCTGTACAACAGCAACAGCATTATCCATACCATTGGCAACATACAAAGTAGTACCCGCACTGTCTATAGCAAGGGCATTGGGAGCATCGCCCATAAACGGATTGGCAGCACCATTCAAACGAACAGCAATTGAGTCAGTTACTTCATTCGTAGTGGTGTTGATAACAGATATATTATCACTGTTGCCATTAGCTACATAAGCAAAATGTTTATCCGGACTTACTATAATTGCATTTGGATGTAGCCCTACCTTAATATCAGTTTGCTTTTTTCCGGTAGTTAAATCCAATACGTCAACTGTTCCCTGTGCAGTGGCGCCGGTACGAGGGTCAATGTACACCTTACCAAAAGGGATGCCTGCGGTTTCACCCGTTCCTGCCACCGGCACCGGACCTGCCCAGTTGGTTATATATGCTTTATCGGCTGTTAAAGCAATACCAAAAGGAGCCATGCCTGTATTAACCGTCCATATTGTTTGTTTATCTTTTAACCTGATTTTGGTAAGCTGGCTGTTGCCACTTAATACCACATACAGGTAAGTTTCGCTCCCTTCATTATTAATTGCAATATCATTAGGAAGCGCTAAGGGCGAAGGTGCTGCCGGATCGAAAGCAACAGCGCTGTTGATCTTGCCCTCTTTGCCATCCCAGGTTGCATCCAATAAGAATGAACGCCTGGATGAAGGGCTGGCTGCACACCAGAAAACATGGGTTGTACCTCCCTGCCGCAAACATTTAATACCTGAATAGGTACTCATTAATCCTTTATACGCAGCATCACCATTGTAGTCAATATGATAAAGCACCTTGTTGCTGATGATGTCGATAAACGCAACGCCATATCTATCTTCTACAGCCAGTACATTAGAGCCGGGTAACAGCACACAATCTAAACTATGGTTTTCCAGGGCAGGATCGCCAAAACGAACAACACTACCCGCAGGATCAATCAGGCGATTGTAGGGCATCCTTATCAGCCGGGTATCAAGCGCAGTATCCCTAATAGAAATGGCTGCACTGGTATTGGATGAACTTTTTTGCACTTTTCCTGAATTACAGGCAAACAGGGATATACATAAGAGGAGCAACAATAATGTCTCAGGGTTCTTCAATAATAAGCTTTTCATGTTTCCCGTAATAGTTTTGAAGATGATTAGCAAAGTTAACGGGTGATTGATGATAATTTATGGCTAAAAGACAATAGTAAAATAATGCATATCTGACCTTATGTTCATATCTTATCTGTCAATGATGTAGCTGGTAAATTTGCTTTATGATAGTCAGTCCAGGTCCACTTACTTTATAGTTGCAGTTGTTGGACTTATACTATTTATGTTAGAAACTGGAATTTATCAAAAGACAATTATTCCTTTTAAAATTCCTTTTCTGGGGACGCTTACTATTTCAGTTATTACATATTTTATCATTCAGCGCGACTATAGTGGGACTTATCAGTACAAAAATTTCTTTTCCTTTTTGCTCAAACTTTTATTTCATTTGGTTTTATAGCTTGTTACTTATTTATGGCTTTCGATTACTATTTCGCAGATAACAAAACAAAGACAAAAGCAATTCTTATAGTAACAAAACATACAATTGGGACTGGACGTAATTGCCAGCCAGCCGTTGAAATTAATTATCGCGGTTTCAACAGGCAATGAGTGTTATATAATCAGCAGCAAAGACAGTTGGACACATCATCACAAGTTGAGCTGACAGTGAAAAAGGGACTTTTCGGCTTTGATATTTTTACCGACATAACTTTGAAATAAAACAAGCAACCAACACAAGACTTGCTGCCACAGCGGCTGGACGAACATGTGCTGAACAGCGGCAATTCTACTATATAACATATCTTTATCTAAACTGAGGTGCAAGCCAGCCGCAGGCGTTAGCGGTCATTAGAGGGTTGGGGCGTGTCGCCTTTTCAAAGATGCTGTGAATTGATAAACACTGGTATCGATCATGCAATCACGAAGGTGTTGAAACTTTTCTTTTAATCGGCTTAAGTGGTTATTCGAGGATTTGAAAGCAAAGGTTTTAATTAATTACGGATTTTACATGCAATCTGTTAAAGGATGTTAGCGGTCATTGCAAAAAGACAGTAACAAACCATACACAACGATAAAAAACAGGACTATATGAGAAAAATAATTTCGTTTATGCACATATCACTTGACGGTTTTGTAGCAGGACTGAACGGAGAAATGAACTGGATTAAAGTGGATGAAGAAATTTTTGATTATATCGATAAGTGGATAAGCGAAGGCGACACTGCATTATATGGACGGGTAACTTACCAGATGATGGAGGCTTACTGGCCTACCCAGGGAGATGATCCGACTGCGAGCAGGCACGACATTGAACATTCAAAGTGGTATAACAACGTTCACAAAGTTGTTTTATCAAAAACAATGAAAGACGCAGCTTTGACGAACACAACAATTATTAGCGACAACCTTTCGGACAGCATAAATGAAATAAAACAACAGCCAGGTAAAGACATCCTGCTTTTTGGTAGCCCAACAGCAACACATTCACTTATTCAACTGAACTTGATTGACGGCTACTGGCTATTTGTTAATCCTGTTATCCTTGGACGAGGCATTCCATTGTTTGTAGATATCAAAGATAAAATAAAACTAAAACTATTGACTACCCGGCAATTTACTTCCGGGGTAACTGAACTGAATTACATAGTGGACAGACAATAACAACGAACCGCTAACAAAGTATTTGCAAAAGCAGGGCTGGCGGAAGTAATTGAACATTTATACCTTCTTAACTTTGCTGAATGCGAGAGAAAAATGTGCGGCAAGTTTCAGAGTTTAATAGTGAGCTGAAGCTAAAAGGTTTCAATGTCTTTCAAATAGAGGCAGATGCGAATGCAGTCCGCATTTATAGCCGAAAAGACTTTTATAAAATCTGCCTCACTACCGGTAAAAGCATCATTCATTATGCCGATAAAAGCTTTGAGCAGGAAGGAACCATCTTGTTTTTTGGCAATCCTCACATACCCTATTCCTGGGAGACGATTTCTACCAGCTATGTAGGTTACACCTGTCTTTTTTCCGAAGATTTTTTCAATGCATCCGACCGTAGTGAAAGCCTGCAACATTCACCCCTTTTTAAAATTGGCGGCACACCTGTTTTGCAGATAAATGAGCAACAACGAGAGTTCCTGAATACCCTTTTCAGGAAGATGATTGAAGAGCAGCAGGGTGACTATGCGTACAAGGATGACCTAATCCGCAACTACATCAATTTGATTATACACGAGGCGCTAAAATTGCAGCCTTCAGAACATTATGACCAACATAAAAACGCTGCAACCCGCCTCACCTCTGTATTTCTTGAACTTTTGGAAAGGCAGTTCCCCATCGAAAGTGCAGACCGCCCCTTGCAGTTGAAAACAGCACAGGATTATGCAAACAATTTGCATGTGCATGTCAACTACCTCAACCGTGCCGTAAAAGAAATAACTGGCAAACCTACTACAACACACATTACCGAACGTATCATCAGCGAAGCAAAAGCTCTCCTGCAACACACCGACTGGAACATAGCCGATGTAGCCTATGCACTTGGTTTTGAATACCCTACTTATTTTAATAATTACTTCAAAAGAATCACCGGTACTAATCCAAAGTCGCTTCGGGCACAGGCAGTTTGAAATTCTTAATGATTGGTTTAATAATCTTTACCGCCAGGGATAAAGATTGAAAGACCTTTGTGGTGTCTTTATAAATCAATCATTATGGAAAACACAATTGGTCAAACTATTCAAATCACGATAGGCGACAACATTCTCACAGCAACGATGTACAACAATGCATCGGCAAGTGATTTTCTGTCGCTGCTTCCGCTATCCTTAACGCTGTCAGATTATGAAGGCATGGAGAAGGTAAGTATCCTGCCACGGAAACTATCAACTAAAGATGCACCGGCAGGTTATAAACCTTCCGTTGGAGAGCTAACCTATTACGCTCCCTGGGGTAACCCTGCTATTTTCTATGAAGGCTTTGCTTATGCAAATGGTCTCGTCCGTTTAGGTAAGATTAACACAGACCTGCAGCCTTTGAAAGCGTCGGGCAATGTACAAGTCAAAATAGAACGCATTTAATCAAATAAATAAAAACTTAACCATGAAAGAGAAAGCAAGAATAACATTAATCGTAGCAGCTTTTATCTTGGTTGCGGTGCTACATTTTAGCTGCGATGGTCAACAAGTAACGAATACCACTGGCGGCAAAACTGAAAGCATCTTTCCAAAAAGCGAGTTGGGACTTGCATCAAACTTCACGGGAAAGGCTTGGAACATAGGGCTGGTGGCAAATGATACGATATGCAATACGGTTAACAGTCTGTTTCTGTAAGCATTGAAAATGTTTGATATCCTATTTTTCTTCAATATTGTTATTGTAGATACGCATTAAAAATTATGCCTGCTAAACTGCAATCAAATAATACCATGTTCCTCGTTAAGAATCAACCAACGTTTTTAATAGTAGATGCAGAACAAGACGAGACACCACTTTTAAAAATATCTCTTATAAACACTGTTGTACTTTACGCGTCATCAATCTACTTTATCTCGTTTTTATTTCCAGCTCACCACCGTTTTTAAATACATCATAATCAATAAAATAGCCGTTATCGCTTTTGTTGTTTACAGTGATTGCATTCATCCGCCTGCTATTACCCGTTTTCTTTATAATTAAAGGCTTTTCACTATTAACCTGCCATTTCACTTCATCAAACAGAGGAACAGAAACAATATATTTTGTATCCGCAGCAGTAAACGGATATAAACCAGTGGAACTGAAAACATACCACGCCGACATTTCACCGGCGTCATCCATTCCGCAGAGCGCCAAACCGTACTCGCCTATTCCGTACAAACGCTCCATAATAGTGTCCAGGATCTTTTGAGATTTTTCCGGCTTGCCAATAAAATAATAAGAGAAAGGCGCTTCATGGTCCGGCTGGTTGCCGTGGCAATATTGCCCTATAAAAGAGGATACATTGCGTGCAATATAATTGGGGTTCCAGGGTACTGTAAAAAAGGAATCGAGCTTTGCTTCAAAGCCTTTTTCACCGCCATAGAGGGCAATCAAACCCGGCATATCGTGTGGTGCAAAAAAAGATACCTGCCATGCATTTGCCTCCCGGTACATGTACTCGTAATAGGGGTATTGCGGATTGAAATTTTTCACCCAATCGCCGTTATCCAATCTGCCTCTCATAAAGCGGGTGGACGGGTCAAAAACATGCTTATAATTTTTTGACCTTTCCATGAGTATCCTGTAATTAGCTTTGTCATTAAGCACTTTAGATAGCTGTGCAACTGAATAATCATCAAACGCATATTCCAGCGTTTTAGCAACACCGGCTTTGGCTTTGGTTTCCACCCAGGGAGAATCTATTGCAGGTGTTGAGATGTATCCTTTTTGAATGTATTCCGATATATAGGGACGTGTTCCACCTTCCACATTTGCGTTGCGCAATAGCAGGCGATACACGTCTTTTACATCAAAGTTGGTAATACCTCTTTGATAAGCGCCGGCGATAAAAGCCGCAGCATGATCGCCATGAAAGAAGGTGGGAATAAAGCCTGTTTTATCACCAATATCCTGTAAGGATTTAATTACATCTAATGTTACTTTGGGCGATAGCATACTCAGCAGCACCAGCTTATTGCGGTATGTATCCCACAAAGAAGGAACCGCATAATAATTAAAGTCTGCCCTTATCACATTGCCTTTTACATCGGTGTATTCTCTGTTTATATCACTGCGCAATGCCGGCCATTGAAAGGCTCTGTATAAAGAGGAATAAAACAACTCTTGTTGCTTTTCGGTGCCGCCTTTTACCTGCACCTTAGACAATAGGTTTTCCCATATTTGTGTACCTTCTTTATGCACTTCTTCAAAAGATTTATTACCTATTTCTTTTTCCAGATTCTGCTTTGCGTTTTGAGTACTTACATAAGACAAACCAATCTTTAACTCAACAGGTTCTTTGCTGTTGTTGACAAGATGCACCAACGCAAAACCGGTTTTGGTATCGCCCTGTTTTTCCAATTTATTAATCGGTGTATTGAGGGTTGCATAAAAATAAACTTTCTCTTCCCCAATATCCTGATAACCTTGTACTGTATGATCATCAACCTGCGCTATATTCCAATCTCTTACTCTGTTATTTGCTTTTGAAAGGTCAAACAAAATTTGCCTGTTTTCGTTGCTTTTGTAAGTATATTGATGATATCCGCAGCGTAGCGTAGAAGTAAGATTTACATCCACTTTATAATCATCCAGAAACACGTGATAAAAATCGGGGGAAGCGCTTTCTCTTTTGTGAGAAAAACGGGAACTAAATTTTGTGTTTGTATCGGCAGTATTTGAAACAGGCAGTATCGGAATATTACAAAGATTCCAATGCCCTTTGTTGGTATGGGTAAATCCATAAATAACAGTGTCTTCATATTGATAACCTGCACCGGTATGATACTCCGTTATCGGGCTAAGCTGAACCATTGCATTGGGCAGCGCACTGCCAGGATAAGTAAGTCCTGCCCAAACCCGCCAGCCCTTTGGCGGCGTGTACCCAATGATGTTGGGATCTAACAACGGTGCGGTGCCGATGAATGGGTTTACATACTTTGTATATCCATTAGTTGCCTGCGCTTTACTTACGGTTGCTGCTATGCAGGATGCCAGCAAGGCGGGGAGTACCCATCCCAAAACTTTGTTCAGCTTGTTGTTCATTTTTACAACTTTTATTGTTCTTCGTAATAGGTATTATTATGTTTCTAAAACCTTTTTAGTAAATTATTTAATACTTTTTGGATGCTAAGTACATTGTAGCATAAGTTCTTTCATTATTAGTGGGTGTACACATGCGTGATTTTGAAAGTGTGATTTCTTACATATAGTTCTTGTTTGTCACTTTTTTTTGATAAAAAAGCAACCAAAAAGTATGAATAAATGGATGTTTTTTCAATGGTATTCATGAGATCGCTTCACTTCGTTTTGCTAAGTTCAAGGACAACCCGATCCGCTCCGTCCTGCTGATGGCGGGATCCTGCCAACACCACCACTTACGCTAAGATGGACTATTGTTTTAAGTGAATGAGTTGGTTAACAATAATTTTATGTGTACCTGTAGTATTTTCTTTCTCACTTGATCTGAAGTCAAATCATGTAGCATTGTGTTTAATTCCATAAACCTCTTATTAAACCTGCTAAGTTTTATTGAGACGCATTCTCACCTAAAGCTTCCTGTATTGCCTGTTCGGTCACCTTTTCCATTACTTTATAACCTGCTACATTTGGATGCACGCCATCGATTGTTAATTCAGCTTTCTGACCATTGCGTTTATCAACTAAAGGCGTAAAGTAATCGAGTATTGTAAAATGATTAGCTGTTGCATACGCCTCTATTTCTTTATTTAATGCAATGATTTTGTTGGCAGGTTGCAACCCTTTCCGCCATGGATAATCATATATAGGCAGGTATTTGCACAAAATCACTTTGATGCCGTGTAATGCTGCTAATTCTGCCATTGAGTTGATGTTATCCATAATCCGTTCGTATGTGATATGTCCTTTATTCGCAGCAATGTCGTTACTGCCAGCCAGAATGATAACAGCCTTTGGTTGTAGATCAATTACATCCTGGCGGAAACGAATAAGGAGCTGTGGTGCAATCTGCCCGCTGATGCCCCGGTCTATGTACGGGTGATTGTTGAAGAAAGCAGCGTCTGCATCTTTCCATCTTTCAAAAATGGAACTTCCTAAAAAAACAACGCGGCGTTCGCCTTCTTTCGGTGGAGGTAAGGTTTCATTTTCTTTAGCATAGTGGGATAATGCTGCCCAGTCGTCCGAAAAATCTTCCTTATTTTTTATAGTATCCTCGTTGGTCGTTTGTGCATGAACATTACCGATGATGAACAGTAGTAAAAGCAATACATTAAACCTTCTATTTTTAAACAACTTCTTCATCTTTACAAAAATTTATTAAACAATGATAGCAGATAATAACAGGTGAACCAGCAAAACAATTCGGCTATAATCAATCCACCAAATTCAGCTTCTTCAATTCTGCCAGTGCCTCCAACAACATTACGCCGCTTTCCTGCACCGTAAAATCAACCGTGCTGCCCGGTGCTTTGTCCCACGCACTGCCAAACAAAACATACTCTTTATTAGTGCCCTTGCTCCACAATGTCTCCCCACATTTTTTCATAAAATTGATATAGACTGTTTTCTTACCCCCTTCTACGCCACCTTCAATAATCAGCCGGTTGAAGTAGCGTACAAACACACCTTTAAACAAACCACCATCGCCGCCACCTTCATCTTTCAATACACCGTTGGAAGTATAAAAGCCGCTGTTCAGCGTATAGTCTGCTGCTTTAATGGCATCATTCAAATAGGTCACATCATTGGTTATTTTATACAATTCCAAAGCAGCACCAATAAAAGTACCCTGGTTATAGGTGAACTTCCAGGAGGTGTTTTTGGTACCATCGCTGGCAATATTATCATATACCAATCCGGTGGTGCTTTCATACAACACACTTTTTTCCCAAGCATATATTTTCTTTGCCCAGTTCAAATCATCTTCATTTTTAAACGCCTCGTATAAACGGGCCGCTAAAATGGCTGCGGGCATATTAGAGGGTGTATTTTTAGAAGAGTTGTCTTTGCGCCACCAGATACCACCACCCAAAGCATCGCTCCAGCCGCCTTTTATATCTGCCCATAAAACATCAGTTACATTTTTAAAAGCAACATCATTGGTAGCTGCATAAGCACGCAGGTTGGCAAGTGCCATCCATTCCATATCGTCATAGTAATAGTTAATCCAGGTATTGCCGTTTTTTGCATACACGCCCGCAATGAGGTCGCTCATTCTCCCTTTGAAAGTAGCCGATGATGTACGTAAATATCCATCTACTGCTATATCCAGCGCGTGCGCATTGGGCCAGTATTGCGCCCAGTCGGTAGCCGTGTTTGATTGTAAATAGTATTTATCTGATGGCGACCAGAATAAATTCATGGAAGCTTGTGCGCTGTCTGCAATCTTATTCCAATCGTATGTTACAACGTTATTGCTGTCTGTTGGTGGTGTATAAGGCGGCGTATCCGGGTTCTGCTTAAGGCAAGATGATAAGCTGATTACACAAAAAAGCGCAACAGCTATTTTTCTTATGCCAATCCTTTTCAACATATTCAGTGTATTTTATTTTTTCATTAATATGGTTAACGTGTCATTGCTCTTAGCCAGCAGCAGCATTACCTTCCGCTGCAGTGTACTATCCGTATCACCCCTATTTCATTAAATTACTCATAAACAAACGCCGGTTAAACAACCGGCGTAATGTATTCAAACTGCTCCTTATTAGTTATTCTTTCTCATAATTCTGCGTATAAGTACTGTCGCTGCCACTAAGGGAAACCCAGAAATCGGCAATGCTGCCTTGTGTCAGATAATTGCGGTCGACCTTCCAGCCCCAATCCCACTGGCTGCCATTATTTACATCCAGATTGATTTCCCGATATTCGGGCGTACTGGGATATTGTCCGTCTTGGCCGGGCGGGTCATTAAAGGTAGAGTTCACCCATTGATCTTTATCACCGGTACCATCGTCTATTGTCATCTTGTATTTATAGCG
>Ga0068630_1000269_pt1 | contig 16000 bp, 6 predicted proteins | sample InSIn4gowninarea_FD_77433 | JGI IMG/M metagenome (GOLD analysis project Ga0068630, IMG submission 77433) | Clean room microbial communities from NASA Spacecraft Assembly Facility at Jet Propulsion Laboratory, Pasadena, California, USA -... ... | reverse complement strand
TTCAAATACGGAGTGTTTCAAGTCCATACTGTTAACAACTCAAGGACACAAACCTTCCAGTTTGAGTCCTCAAATCATCTTGCTTTAATGATAATAGAAAACGATGTGACAATCAAGATGGACTTATAGAAAATGTAAATAATAATTTTGCTAGTACCAAAGCAAAATAATTTTCCTAATGCCTTTTTAGGTAATTTTAAAGTACTTCACTGTACTTAGAAATATGCTGACAATACTGTATTGCATTTTTTGTAGGTAATACAGTGTAGTTTTAGTTTTACTTTTATTTTGTATCTTACGGACCAATACATTGTTCTGCGATTTTTCAGATTTTTACGTTGTTTTTTTCATTAGATACAACTGAATATAAGAAAATAAGAGCGGTTGCAGACTTGTCTAAGGCCAATACATATTTTAAACCCGGAAAGGATAGATCTTAGTATTCACGTTAAGACAAGTCATTCTCATCCACGGTCGATGGGACTATCCATTACATCGGACTTCCACCACTGGGGTTTGCTTAAATGGAAGACCCCATCAATTGTAAAGGACTTGACACGACCATGCAGTTGGGAAAGTCAGGATAGGCAACAACAACAACAGAGGTCCTAAAATTGGAAGTTTCAGTGAACTCAAAATGTGTTTTCATAACCATTCCGTTTCTTCTTTTCTTTCTTGAAAATTGGATGATTCAAATGTGTAATCTTCCTGTTAAGATAGTTTTGTGGGACAGAAGGTCAAACAGGCAGATTATACAGGTCTCCCAATTACCATCTTATTAGTCATACACAGCACATAGACAGACACATTTATCAAAGTCATGGTAACGCTTTTTGAAATATCACTACGATTGCATTGTGGTATATCTGTCATACTCAATCTAGTATGAAATGTCGGAAAAGATATGCATTCTTTGACTTGACCTTGCGTGCGAATAATCCTTCATGAGTAATTAAGATTATATTCAATCGCAGGCATTCCAGTTATCCTTTCAGACAAACAATCGTGAATGAATGTGCTGGATTCCACCACGATTCAGCGATCACCAATATCAAGATTATAAGGCATCGCTTTTACCTGATACTTTTTTTAACATCTGTCTAACAGGTTGACAGAAAGGCACATTAATCAAATGTTAAAAGCTTATCACAACCTTTCTTCGGCATATATGTTATAGGAATTACCTCAGAACTGCTATGGAGACGGTTTTCAACGAAAAGAGCCGAATCATGTATCATTAGTATACCAATGCCTTGGCCTTTCACGACCTTGATTGTTTCTAAAGCCAAGTTCAAACCAAGTTGACAATAACACAATGTCAGGTTTGTAAATATTGACCAATAGCTGTATATCTGAAAGACTGAGCTGGATTAAGATTATGTATGAATAATTATGAATAAAAATGAATGAAGAGATGTTTTACTTATAATATGAACACAATGTTATTAGACAGTTATAATACTATTGTGATGCACAATGCACACTGTGGACCAAACTTTGTGGATTAACTGACCGGATGCCATCTTGTTTACGTTTTGTTTAAAAAAAAGTTAAATTTAAGATGGACTAAGAATTTTCGAGTGAATTTATGATTCCTTGCTAATTTAGAAACAATAATTTGAGACCATTTTTGCAATATTGTTTTTTAATCCAGGATGTTTTTAGGAAAACCTGAGCACCTGAGATGCCCAATTTTCCCCCGTATCCTTCCATGTAAACATCAAGTATGTTGCGGAAAATATTTAAATCGTTTCATCAAAATGGCAGTAAGTTTCTATATAAAAATCAGCATCGGTAAGGGAAAACATGAATATTTCATTGAAATGCTGGCAAGCTTTCATGTAAATATCAGCAACGTTACAGCAAAAAACATGAACATTTCATTGAATTCCAATAAACTTCCATGTAAAAATCAGCAACATTTTGGAAAAACCATTACCATATCATTGAAACGCCAGTAAATTTCCATGAAAATCAAACAACTTTACGGAAAACATCATAAACATTTCATTGAAATTCCAGTGAACTTCCATGTAAAAATCAGCAACGGTATGGAAGAAAACATGAACATTTCATTGAAATGCCAGTAACCTTCATGTTTCCATCCTCAAACGAATTACTAAGCGGGCTGCATTTATTAACCGCGCCGTCTGTTCCTTGACTTCGGTGATGGGACGGGAGCGGGTGCATTCAACATTCGCCAGCCGTCGTGGGATCAACCTTAATTTCAGTTTCAATTTCAGTTTCGTCGGGCAACCAGATGTTACCACACTGGATTTGTAAACGCTTCAGAGTAGAAAACCAGGTTCTTCCTGAATCTATTTAGCTATAATAAAAACACATGACGAACAGAAACTTATCTGGAATATGTATGAAGCTTTACCATTTATTTACAGAGTACAACAATATTATTGTTCATTATAGTATAGTGGCAACCCACTGTTGTGGGAAAGTGGACTTTTATTTCGCAAATTGGTGGTCGTAGACATGTACTTCCAATTACAAAAACGTTACAAATAAAGTAAAGTTTTATGGTACGGCCTTTTAAAATTTCAAATAATTATTTTATAAAAATTACGAACTTTAACTTTTTATATTATACATTATGTTGGCAAGTAAGGTGACTTGGGATAACACACAGTGACGTCATTAATTTGTTTGACATGAGAATTTTCAGTTGAAATTCGTTCAGGTGGGGCAAGAATCTTAAAAGAGAAGTGTTATGAACTTCTAGACTGCACCCTTCTCGATTAAAATACTATTGGAATTCAAAAACGTACATCTGATTGCATAGATTTTTAATTTCAATTTAATAAATGGATTGAAGTGAATAATTAATTAGTTATTTTGAAAGAATAGAAAAGCATTTTCAACAGTCGTTGTATCACGATTGTTAAATATATCAAATATCGTGTATCAAAATTTCCTGGAGGCGAGACTCCTCAAAAGTTTGACACCACTAACGAATTGGTTTTCATCATCCTGCTTTAAATACATTTCGGGTCCCATCGCCCATGGCACTACGTTAAGCTGTACCACAGTGTTATCGGTCCACATGTACTTATCCCGCCTGTACATGAAGTGCCCCAACAGCACGCTTTCATCCAAGGTGGTCTCCCATCCAAGTAAGGGAAACTAGGGAGGTTTGACCCACTTTTCACAAAAGAATTTTTATTATTTTTTTGGAACATAACTAAATTTCAAATTTGATTTTATTTGTTAGCTTATAATGTTTGGCATCTTTTTACATCATTTTTTTCCTCTTAAATTATCTACATTTTTTCTTATTTTTGATTTTTCAAGAGTGTCCAAACTGGGTCAAACCTCCCGACTTGAGGGAGGTTTGACCTCCCTCAAACCTATGAGGGAGGAGTGATTCCAACATCTAGCATATAGGTTGGTTATCTAATGGGTAAAAGATTATCATTGTAATACCATGTAGCGGAAACTAGGGACGTTTGACCCACTTTTCACAAAAGAATTTTTATTTTTTTTGGGGACATTATCAAATTTCAAATTTGATTTTATTTGTTAGCTTATAATGTTTGGCATCTTTTTACATCATTTTCTTCCTCTTAAATTATCTATATTTTCTTTAATTTTTTATTTTTCAAGAGTCTCCAAACTGGGTCAAACCTCCCTCAAGTCGGGAGGTTTGACCCACATGAATTTAAAGTTAATAAAAGTCATGGTACAATAATTAAATGTCGAGAGATAAATTATTACAAGCAATAGACAATAACTGTATTGAAAAGAAAACAATAACTTTTTTATTTAACAAATGGCACAAGAGAGATGAACTTGCAGCAGCAAAAATAATTTTTGGGCTGAAAAAAATATCACTTGTTATTACTCCTAGATTCTAGTTGCAAATGGCTAACAAACAAAAATAACATATTACTCTACTTGATATTGTTCTGCCATCTGCTGCTCATCAGTTAAATAAATGTTTAAATATGAAAGAAGTAGGGTGGGTCAAACCTCCCTTAACAACCATTTTGGGAAAAAGTTAAAAAAACACACTAAAATCACAAGTTTAAGTAAAAAGCAACTTCATTGTCTTTTAGCATGCTAATTTAAGTATACAAACAATAAAACGTAATTCTATATGTGTTGCTGGCAAATGGCACAGGAGAGATGAACTTGCAACATCAAAAAAAACTTTTTGGGCTGAAAACACTATCACTTGTGATTACTCGTAGATTCTATTTGCAAATGACTAACAAACAGAAATAACATATTATTCTACTTTATATTGTTCTGCTATCTGCAGCTCATCAGTTGAATAAATGTTTAAGTATGAAAAAAGTTGGGTGGGTCAAACCTCCCCTATGGTCAAACCACCCTAGTTTCCTCTACTGACCGCGCCTTTTGCTGCTTTGTTTCGATGACTTAACGGGGACCGGCACTCCCAACACGGTACGCCGTTGCGATTGTAACGTGTGCTAAATAATGTTAAAAACAAAGTTGCCAAACATCAAATTAGAAACGTTTTAGGTGACGACTAAAAGTATTCATATAGTAGCAATTAGCTTTATGTTGATGTTGAAAAAGCAATACAAAATTTACATTTCAACGCAGATGTATCTCATTATAAACACTCAAATGTTATATGCGAAAAATATAATTAAATATACAGTGAAAAATATACAGTCAAAATATATACAATTATTTTTTAAACTACTTTAGTCACGTGCGATACATCTCAGCCTTTTAAATACGAAGTTGAATATAATTATAGCCAATCCGCATGTCTAGTATAATTTTCATATTTTTAATAAAATGATTCATTATTTGCACAAACAAAGCCACACATCGTTGATTTTATGGTAAATTCAGGCAAAAATGGTAACAAAAATATTGTAAGTCCTTTACGCCTCCCCCCTCCAGTGAAATAATCATTTTTAAGTCGGTTAATAATTTTACTCCACATCATCATTTGAACAACATTTTGAGAATTCATACGAAACCTTATTTTCCCATGTTCATTGAGAACATCAAATCGGTTGCGAACCTGTTCTCAAGAATAAGACATTATTTCCCGGTTCATTTCATTATGTGTTGGCGTGTCTGCACACAGACGTTTTTACTTGTTTGATTTTGCTGAATTTTTTCAGCGAATAATTATTTAACTGCAGTAACACCGCTTTCATGATGTTTTAAGGCTGCGAAACCGCATAACCATTACCCCGAATGAAGAAGGCGCTTTACTTTCAAATAATGCAGTCGTTTCTAAGTGTGTGGTTCGCTATGTATGTGTGTGCCAGGGACTTCTTACCCAAACTATACAAGCGTAAAAATATTTTTGCTAACCGGTTCTTATGGGTACTGTCTCCTTGATTTCCAAGGTTAAAACTGGGAAGAAAGAAATATATCTAATACAGAAGTGAGAAAAAGTTAATTTTTCTCAATTACAGAACTTAGAGTGTTTCAATGGTTCGATCATTCGTAAAACATTTGCTGAAAATGAATACATAAAGATTTTTTTTTAAATATTGATGCAGTTGCAATCTAGGAAAAGGAAGAAACGATGAAGTATGGACCTAAAGATACAATATAAAATTATGTTTTATACGTTGCATAAAATTGCTTATCGCAGTTATGATATTTAAATTGCTATATTACCTGGGTTTTAGTGATAATAATAATCATGCTTACAATCCTTTATCGCTAATGTTGGTACGAAGATCTTAAGCGAATTCCTCGAATTAAAATTTAATTTACGGAGTAAAAAATTGAAGATATAATAACCGTATGTGGTAAACAACGTGATCGAGCTTGGCGACAAAATTTGGCGCCAAAATTTAGTATAGAATAAGGGAGATGGTACCCTTCTAAAAATCTTTTTTAATTTTTGTATTACAGTTATTATTTTAATTGTATTATAATCAAGCATTCAATTTATAACGTATTCTGAAGTGCAATGCCCATTTCAACTGCAAATTTAACTAAAATTTAAATTTTTATTAAGAAATTAAGTTTCTTATATTTCCTACAATTTTTTAAATATTAATATTCTTGCTTCAAAATTTTTTAATACATTTCTAAATGTATAATGCTCAAAACTGTGCATGGATTTTTGGGATATATTTAATACTAAATTTAATATATTTTTTTTACTTCACATACATTGAAAAATTATGAAAATCTAACCCCTTTTTGGCTGTTTTGTAGTATAAAAAAAAGAAATAATCATGATAATGCTAATTCCATGCACAGTTTTATTCAGTGTAGTATTATAGAAAATGAGTGTAAAAATTTTTAGACCAATATGTTGAATATAGAAAAAGCCTTAGCATTTTAAATGGACGAAAATCAAGAAAAATCAAATATGGAGGAAAAGCTATTTTAACATTGTAGATTGTCATTTTAACATTGCCATTTTCATTTGTAGGAAAAAGGAACTTTTAACAGAAATCTTGTACAAATTATAGGAATAGTTATTAATAATCATGTAAAAAAAATCACATATAAAACCTTTTATTCATAAAACTTAAATAACATAATAAATTGATATGCAATTTTAGTTTTTTTGTCAGCAAGCAAAACAAAATGCAATCAAAAACAAACGTTGGTAAAGATTTACTGTACGGTCTACCTTGGCGACTTTTCCAAAATCTCGCCAAAAGTGACCATTTTGGCGACTTTAACGTCGTGGTTAACCGAAATTAGAAACAATGGCGAAATCGCGGTTAACGGCTGTTGTCCAATAGGGTTACTTTTCTGAAAGCTACTATTTAGAATGTATATAAGAAATTTTAATCCTTTACATCAGTTACAAAAATGGTTATAATATTGTTTTCATAATATGTGTTTCAAGAAAAAAAATAAGCAAAAAAGAAATCATAATAAAATAATTGCTGCAGCACCTAAAAAATAATGCGAATCACGATGTAAACAATATGAATCTGTCATGGTTAACTATTAAGATTTTTCCCATAAGCAGATGGTGAAAAAATAAATAATTCTGCTTCACACGAGGCTTTGAAGCTAACACAAGAAATGTAAACAACAGTGTTTAAAGAGACTTCTGGGCATTTAATTTCCATATTCTTTCAGAAAAACCTCGATAACTTGTAAAATATAGCAGATACACTTTCCAAATTTTGCACTATTGTAGAGAGAGATTAGAACTCCAATTTGAGCTAATAAAAAAATATCGATATTTTAACGATTTTTAGGATACCAACTCCCCTTAAATTCGGAAATCCTAGAAAAAAATAAAAAAAAATTGTTAAAGGATTAATATTAAGAAGTATTGCGAGAACTTTCTGGAAATAGAAAAAGGGAAAAATTACTCAAATATTTGAAAAATTTGTGAATTAATAAATGAGAGGCCTAGCAGACACCAGAAAAAAACTCTGTTGGGGAGCAAGATGTCATCTAGACATTGGAAGCGGTAGACCTCGTTGTGAAGCGAGAAGCTTCATGAAAGTACAGAAAACGATCCTGGGTAAACCAGGCTGTTGAAAAAAAATTACTTTGTTTATATATCTAGATTGTTATAATTTTATCGATCCACTTTTATCGGCTTTAAACTAATATTTATGTATTTTGATTATATATTACTAATATGTTCCTTCGTACCCTGCTGAAGTTTGAAGCCGGGATCTCTGTACTTGTGTATCGCTGGATAGCGGCAATTTTTTCGGAACAGGGAGCTAATTCGAAAGCCTCAAATCCGAATTCCTGTCGGAAGTGAAGTGAAGTGGGAATACAATCTCCGAGCGAGCGGGCGGGATTTCTTCTCGAGTGATTGGAGCGATTTCCATAAGAGTTCCTGTGATTCAAGCGATCCTCGTGATCATCAGACAGTTCCGATGATTCTTCGATTGATGTGTTCTGGAGTCCTGCTGTTGTGTACTTTTTAGGGTTTCTGGTCTCTGATACTGCTTTTTTTATATGACTAGAAGAAAAAATCTTCATTATTTCGCACAAAGCCGAATTATCTTCAATAACGTTGACTAATTTTCGAGAAAGGGAACTCTGATGTACTAAACTGGTTGTAGAACAAACATGTAATGAGAAACAGTCGTCAAAAACTGGTCCTAGCATCAAATAACTCAAACGCACTGAATTCACTCATTTTTTTTCAACGATATTCCATAAAAAAAATTTCTCTAAATAACTTTTTTTTTCAAAACGTTGGACATTGAGACATTTTGTATTAAATAGAATTTCCATTGAACGAACTCAGTCTTGAACTATAGAAAATTGTTCTGCCAACTTTTTTCGTTCTTTTCGCAGAAAGTGCATAAAAACTGCCCATTGTCCAATAAAAGAGTTGTGAACCCATTTGTTGTGTTGATATTTTAAGAACTCTCCATTGTCTTTGCTCAAGGTTAAAACAACAAAAAATCTTTTCCGAAAGTTTAAAATGCTGAATGATACTTTGAGTGTTAAATATGCAGTAGGGCATGTATAATTTTCATTAAGCTATTGGAAAATTGTTTGTTGGCTTCATGTTAGATGAAATGACGTTTAAAATTTATTCGATCGCTGATTGGTGGATTCAAATTTTTCAAGTTTTCTGATTGCTGGAGATTTTTATTTTTACTCTCGTGACATAAATTGACGTTGAATTTCTTTCTCCTGAGAAAAGGCAAAAATTAATGTGGAGTTTAGTTATTTTTCTTTATTTTTTCATGAATAAAATATTATTTTAACACGGTGAAGACACGAAATTGGGTGTTCTAGCTTAGAAAAATATGGGTATTAGAAACTCAGTAACAAACATTTTGTTTTTAATTTAGAAAAGAGATGTTAATTTTTAAAAGCAATTTTCTGCTGCGAAATTTTAAATCCGGCAACAAGATTCTCAAAATCGTTAATTCTTTGATGACATGGAAAAGGTTTTGCTTACGATAGTAGAAGCAGACGATAATAAAAATCAACACAGAGTTTAGTTGTTTTCTACATTTTTTATAAGAAAAATAAATAAAAACGCTTTTTGCACGTTACAGTTGCAAACATTATTTTTCAGTGGTTAAACTGGAACACCGGCACCAAGTTTTTTCTATATTACTTATCGATTTGTGTTTTCAAAAATGCAGTAACTGAAAATACATAAGTTTAACCCTATTTTCTCAGAAAAATAAACACCTTACTCGATAAAATATTTTTTGTGGATATGCATAAATATCAATTATGTGGATTTTTAAAGTTAGGAATTCATTGGCCTTATGAGGGATCAGTTCAGTATCAACAAAACTACTATTCATTTGTTACTATGTGCGTAAACATTTACTAAACATAACTATAGGGGCTAAGTGAATATATAAATTGTTAAAATTTGTATTTCTAATAATTTTTCTTTTATTTTAAAATGTGGAATCATAAATATTTATCCTAATATTTTAATTTTTTTTTGCAATTGAAACCAAATGTCTACGAATGTTGTACGCGAAAATATAGGTTGTTCGTGTTGAACGTGGACGTGCTGTGTATTTAAAAAGGACAAAATAATATTTTGTGCCAGTAACACTAAAGTAAAAATGCCAACGCGTTTGAAGTACAAATAAACTACTAAAAAGAGCAGACAGCTGTTTCGAAGTCACAGTGCGACTTCAGTACATAGCTAAAATAAAAAAAATGAACTCAGCAAAATTAAGGCGAGAGTCAGAATAAGATTTTTTATAGCTTGGGAAATGGAGGAGGAATGGAGTAGAACCTCTAAAAGTTGTCTGAAGCTTCCCAATGTGTCCAAAACCTAGATACCTTCCGGATTCTCGGCATAGGTTTGCCTGTTTAATTTTTTTTTAATTTTGGCTTCATTGGCATATCTCTAAAGACGTCAAAAATCATCAAAACACTTAAAGTCTTTAATGCTCACACATGTTGATGTCTCAAAATGCATTGAAAGGTCATATTTATCTCATGTTGTGGATTTTAGTTCCCTTAAACTCATGCAATTGAGTACAGAATACATTGACGGGTCTACATAAATTTTTCCTCTGCGAGTATGTTATGGGAAAATAAATAAAAAAAATCAGTGACTGTAAATCTGAAAAACCAATGTAACGAAGCACAGATGTGAGCAAAAAATGCGCAGACAGCTGTTTCGATACCACTTGGGGTATCGTCATCAGTGCAAGGAGTCAAAGACGACACGAGTCGGAATCGGCGAACTGAAGCAAGGGCAAAAGCCTAATAAATAGACCAGAGAGAGTAATAAAAAGTTGATTGGTGGATCAGACCATGTCAACACCAAAAAGAAACAGATAATATGAAACAATGAAATATATCCAAGTTCATGGGGTTGTACGAAATGCTAAAACGATTAAAAACAAATTATTGAAATACTTTAAAATGACAAAACCGTCCAGAGGACGGAACTAATTGGACGGAGCCAAATTAAAAAAGTTAAAACAAGTAATGGTATCAGAAGGAAAAAGAAATTAAGAGAAAATGAGATATTTCCAAATATATCAGGAAAAATATGGAACGCTGGATAGGTCATTGACTTAATCGCTGGAATTTTTCAGAATGTGGTAAGATTCCCAAATGTCTAAATCGAAATTCGAAGCACATTTTTGAATTACTTCTGCTGAGGAAAATTTAAAACTATGATCAAATGTTCAGCTATGTTTAGAAATTGCAAAACGATAATCCTGATTTTTGATATAATTTGCATGTTCCTTTAAACGATTACTTAAAGCGCGTTTTGTTTGACCGGTATACGATAAGCCGCACTGGCAAGAGATGACGATACCCCAAGTTGTATCGAAATAGCTGCCTGCTCATTTTTTGCTCACATTTGTGCTTCTTTACGTTGGTTTTTCAGATTTGGATTCACCAGCACAAAGGATCTACTTAGCTTTTTACTGTCAGTGACTGTATTTCAAAAGTCAATTAAATCATATTAAAAAGGCGTTAACTTTCAAAACCCGGGTATTAAAAGAGAGAGAGAGAGAGAGAGAGAGAGAGAGAAAGAGAGAGAGAGAGAGAGAAACAGACAGAGAGAAAGAAAGAAAGAAATGTTTTTCTGATCGATAAAAAAAAGATTACCTTGCTGTTAGGTAAAAATATTTAATCGAATAATCGAATAGAAATTTACTAAAAATATAGTAAAAATTGTTTCTTACTAACAGATTCAAATCACAAACGTATAGTTTAATGCAATAGTTCAAGTTATCCTAATTTACGTAAGTTTGATTTCGTAGTTTAGTCGAAGTTATAGTAACAGAAAGAAAGAAGAAAAATGCTTCGATACACACACAAACAACACTTTTCCTCAAAGGAATTCCGACTTCATGCCTGACTACTTCAATTATATTCTCTGGCAATAAATGGAATGTAGAGATCTTACCAATCCGTTTCATGTTGTCACTCCTATTGTGAAAGATGAGTTTGCACATGACTGCGGCGGTTGAATTGTCTTAGGATTAACTTTCAAATAACGAAAAGAGTAAATACAGTGAAATCCCCGTACAACGATACTGATGGACAGAGAAAAAATATCGTAGTAAAGGGAGTTATCGTTATAAAAAGAAATAAAGTTCAAAATCTGATCGTTAAATTAGTATATTTAACTTGCATCCTTATCTTGAAACTGTTTCCAATTACGTTTTCACATACAGACACGTAATATAGCGAGATACTAATAATATTAATTAATTTTATAAATCTTCAGCTATATAGCTGTTTCCAGTTACGTTTTCACATACAGACACATAATATAGCGAGATGCTAATAATATGAATTTTATTTTATAAATCTTCAGCTATATAACTGTTTCTAGTTACGTTTTCACATACAGACACATAATATAGCGATACTAATAATATTAATTTTATTTTATAAATCTTCAGCTATATAGCTGTTTCCAGTTACGTTTTCACATACAGACACATAATATAGCGAGATACTAATGATATAAATTTTATTTTATAAATCTTCTGCTATACAGCTGTTTCCAGTTACGTTTTCACATACAGACACATAATATAACGAGATACTAATATTAATTTATTTTATAAATCTTCAACTATATAGCTATTTCCAGTTACGTTTTCACATACAGACACATAATATAACGTGATACTAATAATATTAATTTTATTTTTAAATCTTCAGCTATATAGCTGTTTCCAATTACGTTTTCACATGGAAACACGTAATATAGCGAGATACTATTAATATTAATTTAATTTTATAAATCTTCAGCTATATAGTATAATGTCACACGAAGGATATTTTTCTAACAATTATATTAGATAATAATTGCACTAATAATATTCCTTTAACATATTTCTAAAAAAGCAATCGTAAAAAAGATAGATATATGACAAGTAAAATAATTTTAAACTTTTAACACAAATGTTTTTATTTCAAAATACATTTATCTCATTTCTTTTAGTGCTCTTTAAATTTATCTTTCTGCTGTAAGTCATATCCATACGCACAAAAATGGTATACATAAAAATTTTAAACTAATAAGCTAAATTATTTGGAGAATATAGAGAAAATGTTTGTTATAAAAACATTCGTATGAAAGTAATATGAATTTCTTTATAATTCAGTATTAATTATTTTATCAATTTGTAACTAAATAAAATTCAAATGTACAAAATGGAAAAAATCACTTATTTAAATGCAATGAATTGATTTAGAATGCAAAAATATCGTTGTTAAAGGATTCATTGTTGTACGGAGTACCATTATATGGAGAGGATTTTAACGTGCCATTCTGAAGTCTTCTTTATTTCGGCCTATTTTGCAAACAGTTCTGTACATATGAATGGAATCTTACATTTCTGTGTGTTGCAGTTTTTGCGATGCGAGCAAAACCATGAGGAGACTAGCGAAATTCCTGAAACAGCTTTAGCGGCAGCGGAGATAACATTGTTTTTTAGAATAAAAGGACATTATTTTTGGATATTGAGTAGAATTTGGGCTGCCATGGTGATGACCAATATTTAAATTTTTATAAGATATTACTATATGGATTTTTTAAACCAAATGATAAAGCACACGAGTTCATTGGAGCATGCACAACAAAGTGTATATATTTTTAATAATATTTAGCTTAGAGATTAAGAAATGAAATATTTTATTTTAAGGATTTTTTTTTTTACCTTTTCAAACATTTCTTCTATAGAGTATAAAAGTGACGTCACCCACTTTCAATTTTTTTCGTTGTCAATCTTCTAAAATAAAATATTATGCTACGTGCACGTTCTGGCTAAAATCATATTCAGATTGGTATTTAAAAAACTGAGATATAGCGCACGTGGCTGTAGTAATTTATTGCTCAAGCTAACTGAAATTATATTTAACTTAATATTTAAAGGTTGATATATAGTGCAACTGACAGAAGGATTGAAAAATAATGGTCTCTATTTTGATGTACTATTTGTAAACTATTCGCTAGCTATTACTTAACTCCAACTGTAACTGATTAGAAAAAAAAGGTGCTTGTCGTTATTCTCTGTGGGTATAATAAAAAGTGTCTACGTAAGGTGTTGAGAATGCTTCATACGAAGAAACAAAGACTGAAAATGTTTATGCCTCAATATTCCCACAACGCTAATGTGAATGCTGCTCTTTTGATCTGAAAAGCTTATGTTCAGTTCTCAGTTTTCAAAGAAGTACAACTGGTTCGAACAGCAAAACGATTAACCATCTTGCTGCGGGTTAATTAAAATTTTTTCCTTATTAGTCTTTCATTTGTAAGTGTTTAATGGATGTTGGTTCGGCCGTACAAGAAAATTATATTTCGGAAACCTATTATCAAAGCCATTAAAAGAAATTATTAAGATAAAAGTAAGTTAACAAGGCGGATAAGTTCTTGCCCTCGGCTGTAGAGTCACGCTGCATGAATTGAGACAGCACGTGTATTCCCATTGATCAATGGACTGAAACCACATTGTTATGTTTTATATTACATGGATTAATGGTTAGGGAACAAAGTGGATTCGTCTGATAAAGAATATCCGCCGGCAATGGATTGAACAAAACATTAATGGATAAACAATATGTCTGCTTTCAGTATCACTTTCCCCGTAACAATTTTGAATAAATACTGCTGCCATCTATGGAGCATTTTTGTAACTGATAGTAGAAAATTTAAAAAATATTGTAGAAAGCCTCAGTGTTACATTCAAAACATGCTTAGAAAATGAGAGAATAGGAAATGTTAAGCAAATATACACCTTTTTAGAAGTCGAAAAGCAGAATAGCGTTCCAATAATGTAACTGAATATAAATAAAAACTCATTTCGCGTAGAAATCATTAAAAAGTTTTCAATATTAGAAAATAGTGGAATGCTTTTATTTCTAACTATAGAGAAAATGTCAGATTACAACGCTATGTTCTCATTCAACTTAAAAGCTCTAGTTTAATTGTACAAATAACCTTATTTTGCTGTAACTTTTTTAATGTTTAGTTTTTTCATGTACTCTTATATACAAAATTACTTGGGAAAAAAATTTAAAGGGATATGATGGGATATTTGTTAGGATTTATATGCAATATTTAAAAATTTTTTGAAATATTTATAAATCTTTTCTTTATTTTATTATGACATCTACAGGTGCTTAGGAAAATAAATTTTTGATATCAGTATACTCATGTAAGCCAGATTTCTAGTCATTGATAAGATTGCAATTATATATTTAAAAAAAATCTTGTGCATTTTGCGAAATTTTTTATGAAATTTCGCTAGGGGCTGGAGACTATGTGATTGCTGACAAATATTTGAAAGTCATCTCAAGTTTAAAATTGTATTGTTCTGTAACATAACTATGCATTTCTTGCAGTAGTAAAAATATCTTTGGAAAATAGCTGAAACATTAGTTTTATGTTAACATTTAGTTTATATATTTGATAACATTCAAAAAATACTCACTAGCATTTTATGACAAAAATTTACAAATAGGAAGATAAAATATGAGACTGAGTTTTACAGTTCACATTAATATCATTAATGATAGAATCATTAAGAATGAGAGACTTCAAATTGTATACTTCAAACCTGCAGGCACTAATCTTAGCTCGAATTGTAACATTTATTGCCATATATAAGTGCACCTATGTAAGGATATGTACACTTTTATATGGTATAAAATAATAATAATCTTTTAGAAAAACTGTAAATTATTCAACATTGTGTTTTGAGAAACATTTATAACCAGTGAATTTGTTTGTGTATTATATATAATGTGAATATAACTTCGATTTCAGGCATTCAGTGCTTTGATAAACCTACTTATGAAAAAAATTAAGACCACTATATAAAAAATATTGTACATTAGTTCTTTACTGAAAAAAAGGAAAATGTAAATAAATAAATAAATAAATATTCAAATTATGTTTGAATATTGACATATATTTGATTTTAAATTATCTGGTATGTATATAAATTATCTGATATGTATATAAATCATGTTATTTCTAGAATTACAATTTTGTGTCAATGCATGTGGTCAGCATGTGTATTTTATTGTAAAAGTTAAATAAAAAAAACTTGGGGAAATTTTAGTCTTCTACTTTTATTACTAGGTGGCAGCATTAGCTTCAAAAATAATATGCTAATTTCTTCAGAACATTTCTGTAGATTTTATAGATGCTCTTGCTTGTAGAACAATGGGCCATAATTTTAAATAACTTTATAAGTGGGTTAGTTTGTATCATTAATAAAAAAATTATAGACTATGATGAAATTAGAAAAAAATTTGCAGCGATGGAAGAAATTAAGTTTACCAAATTTGTTATTAGATCTAAAAGTTGTTACATGATAACTTTATTACTCCGCCATATAAAATTATCGCAGTATTTTACATGTAAAAATAGCAAATTCGTGAGTAAAATTTGGTACTTTTTAATTTTGCATAATATTACGAAGTATTCTTATAGATGAATATAAGTAAAGAATTTGATGATATGAAAGTATGTAAAAGGTATATGACCATAAGTAGAACATCATTTTTATATAATAAGCACTATCACCCAACTCTGAAGCTGGCATCATATTTTTTTTTTTTTTTTTTTAAAATTTTT
>Ga0068630_1000267_pt1 | contig 16040 bp, 15 predicted proteins | sample InSIn4gowninarea_FD_77433 | JGI IMG/M metagenome (GOLD analysis project Ga0068630, IMG submission 77433) | Clean room microbial communities from NASA Spacecraft Assembly Facility at Jet Propulsion Laboratory, Pasadena, California, USA -... ... | reverse complement strand
TAATCTACGTGTGGAGCTCAAGTTCAAGAAACCACTCGCTCAGACGATATGTGTGATCATCTTTGCTGAATTTGATAACGTGATTGAAATCAACAAGTCCAGAAACGTTATTTTTGACTTTAATTAATGGATGGACGGACTATTCAAGATATTCTGTCCCGTGATGCTGCACCAATCTTTCAAGGAGTGTATGCAGCAGACAAAATACCCCCATTAAGAATGGGCTCAGCCATCATTGTGAACACAGACAAGTCTACAGAACCTGGAATGCACTGGTTGGCGCTTTATCAAGACAGAGAAGCCTTAGAGTTTTTTGATTCTTATGGACAATCTCCCGACTTTTATGGATTTTCATTTACGAATGTAAAATGGAACAATATTCCATTACAAAGCATCACATCTAATGTATGTGGTGCTTACTGTATTTATTATATTCTGAAACGCTGTCAAGGATATTCTATGTATTCCATCATTGAAAAGCTATGTAATATGTCTGATTTTATGATGTATCAATTTGTCAAAAAGACTTATGGTGTAAGAATGATTTTTAAACAATAAAAATGATTTGAAATGTAAATATCGTGTTATGTTTTTATTGACTTTCATATAACACTGTAAAATTTTCATACTTTTATAAGCGTTTAATTCTTAACTTTTAACTTTTGTAAGTGTTTAATTCCTAACTTTTAACTTTTGTAAGTGTTCAATTTCTAACTTTTAACTTTTGTAAGCGTTTAATTCTTAACTTTTAAATTTTGTAAGTGTTAAATTTTCGACTTTTAGAAATGTAAGTGAGACGTTTTTGACTCACTTTCTGAAATTAACATGGGTTTTCCCATAGAGGCAAAAACAAGTGAATCATTTTCAACTTTTAAAAAAGCAAGTGAAATTTTTTCTACTTTTAACATTTGTAAGTGTAAAATTTTCAACTTTTAACTTTTGTTACTGACAATTTCTCAACTTTTAATTTTTGTAACTAACATTTTTTCAGCTTTTAACTTTTATAACTGCTAAATTTTGAGCTTTAACAAAAGCTTTTAGGTACATATAAATCAACTTTTAAGGAAGACACAATAAAGACACAGATTTAAAAGACAAATTTCTGTTTATTTAATACTTTACCCATACATGTTTTCTAGCATACATCTTAGGTTTAACAATCTTATGACGAGTAGAATACAATTTTTTCTCGTACAATTTTTCGTGAACATCATACATTTTAGGTAAATGTAATTCTTTCAACAAATTATAAAATACAATTTCACCTTTAACAGGCTTCGATTTTTTTCTTAAAAAACGATCAATTAAAGTCACTATATGAGTCTCGGGAATTATTTGTTTTTGAAACACAAGTTCCCCTCGTGGGGAAATATGACTCTTCACAAAATGATAAATGTCTTTAGCATGGGACTTATACTTCTTTGGAGCAATTCTGACAATGTCTTCTTCAAAGTCTTCTCCCTTCTCCTCGTTTTCTACCTTTTCTTCTGTCTTTTCCACTTCATCTGTCTTCTCCACTTCTTCTTTTACCTTTTCTTTTTCTAGCTTAGGAGGTAGCTGATATGATATAAATTTTTGAAGCACTTGAAGATACAGGGCCGCTTTTTCATCCTCACTTAGATCTTTCTTTTTCAAGATTTTGTCCATCTTTTCATCCAGTTCTGAGAGATGGTCTACCGCCTGTCTTCTTTCCTCCGGAACCAGCAATAACTTCTTACTGTACTCCATGGATGAGGGAACTGATGACTGAAATGGCCGCTGGTAAGAGAAATCCCAAAAAGCCTTCACCTCTCTGCACAAGAAGTCTTCTTTTCTTGTAAAGGGGAACTTTCTTATTAGAAAGTTTTCTAAGACTTCGCTTGAATGGTTTCAACTGCTTCTTGTCTTTTTCCGTCAGAGGGATGTTTCCACGCAATAAATTAAGTGCACACTCACACACAGTCTTTATCACACTGTTAGGACACTGACGAAGCAAGTCCTTTTTAAATTTACTTTTACAAATGAGTCGGAGCTGCTCTAATTGTTGCTGCGTACAGGTTGACATTTTCTCATCAACTGAGACAAAGTTCTATGGACAGCTGCTTTTATAGAGATTCTACAAATTTCGCATACGCTTCTGCTTTTTGTACAGCACAATGGGAAAATCCTTTGATGTGCCAATAGGGGCAACGGCTTTCCACGGGAGGCAATTCATGGAAACGGGGGCAATTTAAATCTTCTAAATTCTCTACATCTACACCACAACCTTCTAAAAACTTTTTCTTTTGTAGCCCTTTCACATAAATTTTTTTAAAGGAGCGAAAGAGCATACGTAATATGCAAGGCAGGTCTCCATAAGGTAATTCACCTTCAGACCAATCCATAAGATGAATGTTACATGCCGTGAACATAACTGTCAATTTCGACTTTTTATCTAATCGATCCAAAGAGAAAGGGGCTCTAAACTGCCATCTGCCACGAAAGGTAGAATCATTGACAGCATATGCTGCAAGTTCTTTTACATAGAATTGATTCGAGGAAACTTGAAATCCTTCAAAGTCGATTACGAGCGACATGTTCACTCGATGACAGCTCACGTTCAAATGACTAACGTGGCTGGTACACGTAATATTTATCGCCTGGGAAAAGACCTGTGCGCAAGCGCAATGCATCGGAGGTGTCTGGTTTCAGATCTATTAGCAAATAGCTAAATGCTTTCGATGTGGCATCCTGATACACTTCTTGGAAAAATTTAGTTTTCCCTGGATACAACTGCTTGCCCAAATGAATAACTTGGGACTTGTCCCTAGTATTTTTAAAAATCACTAAATAGTTGGCATTCAAAGACATTTCACGTATTCCTTTGTGGAACAAATTTTGAACAATAAAAATGACGCTTAGGTTGCGATGGTGGCATCCTTTAGTAAACAGTTTTGTCAATCTAACATCACTACCCAGTTCTGACATTAAATCATCAATGATGATCAAAGAATTCGTTAAAGAATTTAAATTTTCTGGTAATCCGTCTATAAATTCAATTCCCGACATTTGGTCATATAAGGGCTGATAGGCGCCATAGCACCAAATAATTTTACCTGGAAATGGATGGATCATTCGATGCTCAATCACATTCTTAATGAACATCGTTTTGCCACTTCCACTAGGACCTGCAGCCAGCAGAGAAAAGGGATGTTTCAACTTCAATTGATCCATGGTAACTGAAAGGAACTTAAACATACGCAGCTATTTATACTATCACAAAAATAGAATTTTTTTTTTCACAAGTCTGCTCAGAATATTAAGCCTTAGGCCTGTTTCATCATAGCAGATTTCTCTTTCAGCATACTTCCACACCCTCACAAAAATGCTTGCAATAAAATCTATGTACATGATTCAAACACAATAAATACGATGCTTCACAACAGTAAATAAATATGTGTAGAGATGCAAAAATATTTACAAATAGCCCCTCGAATAAATAAACATAAATGATGCTTCCAATATTATAAACAATACTAATATTCACAATAAAAAAAACTATTTACAAATAAATTCACATTAAAAAAACATGTTCTATCGAGAAGTAGCAAATAATTTGCAGGCATTTATAAAATTTTATAGTGTCCTATGGCTAAAGTATTCACTCCATCAGGCAATATGTACCTTTTTGTATCAAGAGGACATAAAGTAGATTTAGCATACGAGACAGTCTGAATTTTATGATTGGAGGTACTAATTTTTTGGGCATATGCAAGTCCTCGTTGATGATTCAAAACACAATTCTTATAGTCCGCGTGACGGATGTGTTTTTTAATAATGGCACGTGCTATACCCTTGCCGGTCTTCCTCTCATCTTGTCCACAAAGAATACTGTACATTTTCGGTTTGAGACCGATAAACTCATTTATTACCTTTCCAGCCATCTCGTCTTTCATTTTCCCGAGGACCTTTTTGTTGACATTGGAGTGTAATGGGTGATCAACTGGATAGTCACTTGTATCAAAATGATGCATGTGACTGGCCATGTCTTCGTACAAATCGTCTGTTTCTATCTCGTAGCAAAGAGAGTCGGTGTCGGTGAATAAAAGTTTGACTCTCTCTCCATACATCTCCTTAATCTGGGTATAGTGAAAACTATACATTAGAGTCTTAGAGATATCCAAAATACAGAACCCTATATAGATTGGCCTGTTAAACATTATCGAATTTTTCCGACGCTCAATGGATACTAGCTCGTTTGTAATTACCTTAAAGCTATGGAATGTGGGGCAGGCCACCAGCTTCTTGGCTCTGTTTTCTTTGGTGACGAGATCTATATTTGTACGATTCCGAAGGTTCTCCATTGTTTTTCCGAAGACCTGAAAAAGAACACATATTCTAAGTTTCATGATAAACATAAACATGTCCTCAGCATTATAAAGAGTAATACTTACAGCATTATTCAATAATTTAAATAGATCTTTTTCAAAGGCTGTTTTCGCTGTCTTCCTTTGTTCTGTGTTGAACGCGATATATTTACCCAACCAAGCACTTTGCTTGAATTTCAGAATTCGGTGTACTTTGGTGACTTTTAATCCAAGAGACACGTAGAGTTTCAAATTTCGATAGTGGACAACATAACGTGTTTTGTCTTGTAGATTAGGTACAAGCTTGGGAGTTGTACCCATTTTAATTCCAAGCTTTTCTTCTAATGCATGCTGGAACTCTGAAAGCTGTTCTGGTGCCACTACTAATTTCTCTGGAGCCAGTGGATAATCCGAATGTAAATCGTGTAGATGTCTTGGATATTCGAGGTCCACCTCCAAAATGAAACCTTCTGGCGCATCATCTGGTACATCCATAAAGTTGATGTCTTCATCCACCCATTGAAAGCCTTCAGTCGGTAGTGGTTGGGACATGGCCCATCTGAAAGAAAAAAAAAGGTGTTTAAAGAAACAGGAAATCACATCTTTAAAAATTAAACTATCCATTTTTATCAGCTGTTTTAAATGTTAATTTTAGTCCGAATTTTTCTTACCCATAGAGGTTGTTGGCGTCCAGATAGGTAATATAAGTGGAGGGCTTAGATGGATCATAGTTGTTGAGGTACTTGTTGTTGGCAGTTGACAATCTCTTTGAAATCATGGAGATTCCACCTCGGATGCCCTTTTCAATGAAGAGGTGCATGTTGGGATCCGTTAGCAACTCTAGCGTAATGTCAGTCATTCTCAAAGCAGCCTGCCAGGCTAAACCGGGAGCGGTATAACAATGGGCAGGGTCTAAGCGATAAAAATTGAGGCACAGCTGCCTAAAATTTTGGAAGATGTCTGCTAAGAGGACAACGTCATTGACTACATATATATCTTGATATTCACCAAGTGTGCAGCAATTGAATGAATTCCACACTTGAGTTGCATGGTGGTAATCATCAATAGTAATAGCCGTTTCTGTAAGTTGGCTGTAGAATGCTTGGATAGGTGGTAGCTGGGTCTCGTCGAATTTTTCGAAGGAGTCTATGTACTCGTAGGGGAACACTCCTGAAAAGGAAAAAATAAATGAGGTTATATTTATATAAACAGAAAATAATCATATAAAAAAGTGGATTTTAGATAACCTTACCTTTCCTAAGCATTAAATCTGTCTTGTCTCCAAAATATGATCTTGTTAGTTTAAACTGCTGTGGTTCTACAGATGATGTTAGCTTTTCAAGGCTTGCATTCAAAAACTGAAGGCTATCCAAAAAACGCAGACGACCAAGAGAAAATGATATAAATTTTTCCGAATTTTGGGGGATGCAATCGATGCGTTGATTCTGGAATTTGCCCAGTTCTCGTATCAATAAATGGCTGTCATAGCCTTTAAGGTTATGAAAACATATGGGCAGGTAGTAGGCATATTTAAAATTTAAGTTGCAACTATTATGGGCCGCACCTCTGTATCTTCCAGATAAGTGGTCATGATCTCTGACCTAGAAATTAAAGGAGTAATGATAAGTAATAATATTAAACCATAACACAATAACATATGAAATTCACACATGTATACATTTATTTACCTTATCGCCATTCAATAACTTATCACAAATGTGACAGATAGTTGCATTTTCAAAAGACATTTTGTCATCCTCGGTGCATACCATTGGCTTCACTGTTTTCAGAAGCTGGAAAATTTCTTTCTGCTCTTCTAAAAGAGCTGTCAGAAGGTGGTAGACGGCGTTTTGGCCTCTGTACACCACTGGTGGCCTATAGAAGTCCCCATTTGGACCTGAAAATGTAACACAGTGATTAGTAAAATATTTAGTATTTAGATTAAAAACAACAACAAAAAACAGTGATACTTACCAACAATACAGTAGGCGTAGCCCGAGGGTATGTGATCGGCTATGGCTGTAGTCGAAGATCTGCTGGGGTTGGGGAGACATGTGTCTTTCTTTACCAAAATACATTCAAAGTCGGCGTACACGACGAAAGGCACCGGAAGCTGAAATGCGTGTTTATCGAACTTGAGCCACTTGTTCGTAGGCATTTTAATCTTTTGGGCTCCGTGGGTCCTACAGTCCTCGATGTGGGTATTGAGGGTCTCTTCCTTGGCAAAGCGGTGCAGGCAAAAGTCACAATAGAAGCTTTCACCATGATGTTTGGAGAGGCCAGCCAGAAGTCGACTCATTGACTTTACCCAACAATAATGCCTCTTCTCCCCCTCAGAGATAAGCAGAAGGTTGATATGGCGGTCTCCTAGAATAAACCGAAAATTAATTTATATAAGTATATAGAAATTCTTAAAACACTTGTGTAAGTATGCGGAAAAAAATCTTACCGTGTTTGTTTGATGTGATACGTAGGGGCAGCACTTCATTGTCTTCGTATCCGAAGACATTCAGAGAAAGGCCATTCTGCTTCTCAAAGCGATCCAACTGGTTCAGGGGTGTTGGGAATGATATCCCATCTACATTGAGCTCCTGCTCAAATAATCGATAGTTGGACACACGCTGTGGAGCATGACCATGTTCTATTGGGTGGAGGGCAGCCAGAACGCTCCAAACTAAGCACTTTTCGTCCTGGTTTTGAACGTTCAAAATCGCCTGCTTGCTGGCTAGAGCTTTGGGCAGAGGGATGTACGACGAGGCGGCCAAGGGTTTGTATACAGCCGTGTTCAGCTCCAAATGCTGGATCGAGTGGATGAACCACCCCGATCCCTTCCCTTCATACTCCTCCATGGAGGAGAGCACCTATAGAGAAATAACAAATATTAAATACAAAGATTCATTGTAATACCATAAGGTAAATTCATTCAAATGAAAACTTACTTTATCCATAGCTTCTTGTATGTTGGGGGTTTCTCCAGCTAATGTCATAGCACATTTAGAGCGAAAATGAGCTGAGCAGGTTTCCTCTTCATTTGCGGTGGTAAAGCGCATCATGGTAATGCAAGTGGACACATACCATTTAATGCCCCCATGTTGTAGCGCGGCCTCCCGGATCTTGTGATCCACCTCAGATTTTATCGAGTCTAAAAAGACTCTCAAATCGGAGGCAGTAGCCTCCGTGGGACGTAGTTTCTGCGTCTCAAACGTGCCCAGACAGGGTGGAGGGTTGTCAGGGTGCTGACGTTTAGAGGGAACAGTGATATTGGAAGGTCCAGCGGTGGTTGAAGGACCAGCGTCGGTGGAGGGGTCAGAAACAGTGGACGTGGTAGCAGCGGATCGCTTGGTAGGTGCCTAAAAGAAAATAGGTAAACAGAAATAAGTATATGGTCATTATCGAAATATTTTAAACATACTATGAATAACAAATCTACCTTAGGTGGCTTGTTATGCACAATCATGTGCTCCATTAGCTTATCTTTACGATAAAATGCCTTGTCGCAAACAGTGCAGACGTGCTGTTTAGAAGAGTCGTGTATCTTCATATGACGATTTAGACTTCGTCGATGTGCAAATATTTTATCGCACGTAGAGCATGGAAATTTTCCATCTGCAACAGCCATCGTTCTACCATCTAAAGGCATGTCTTCATTTTCAAAGACATATTCAAGAGAATCCATCTGCAAAGTAAGTAAGAAACATGTTTATACATGCTCATACATGTAAATTCTGGAAAATAACTAAGCACGGGTTTTACAAAAAAAATTCATGCAATGTTACATTCAAGTATGTTAGTGCACGAAAGCATATTTAAGGGGGGAAAAGTTTGTGTTCAAGAATGCGTATACAAAATCTGAGTATTCGAAAAAATTGTTTCGTTTAAATATTGGTAACAAGCTAGTGCATTGGGTAAATATTCTAGCAACAATAATGATGTTTGGATACAAGAACGTCAGAACTAATAAAACTCGTTATATGTATACATAAATTAATACTTTTGAATAACGAATCTTATGCTTAAAATAAAAGTGGTAACTTTTATTGGTAAGTGCTACCTGTTAGTCAATAATAAAACAAAAAGGTGATAACTTTAATTGCTAATGACTACACGAAAAATGATAGCCACGATACAAGAAAAGATATGTCATATAAAATAAACGCGCTAATTCGCTAACATAAAATATGTATCCAAAATAGTGGTTTGAAACAGTTCAGTTAACAGAATAATATACACCAAAAGCTTTAGCGATGTATTAAAAAATATAAATGCATGTAACAATTGAAACAGTCCTAACCATCCCTTATCAGTCATAAAATTGTTGGTTAAAATAACGTTCCCATACAACAAGCATTTTAGCAGAATAAAAGTACTTAAACATTTTCGTTATTAATAATAAAAATCGATATAATACGGATACAGTGACAATTTTTAGCAATGAACTAGTAAAATATATCTCAAAATAATTGCGTAGCAGTAATACATTTAAAGAAATGCAGTTTAGAGGAATATACTCATAGAACACTCACCTCGATATCAGCAGAAGAAACCGTAGCAGCATTCGTCAAGGAATTCATCTTCACGGACAAAAGGAAAGTCAGCAACAGCAAGAGAACCACACAAGAGAAAATCTCAAATAGTAGTGCCTAAACAGCCTACTGGATGGCCTTTTATAGTCCTAAGCTTCCAACACTAGCTCTGACGCAGAAGACCAATCAGAGAGCTAGAACATACTGATGTCATCCATAAACAATTTGATTGGCTGAAAGGAGTGAATCATCTGATCATGAACGCCCTCTAGCGGTCACACTGGAACTACGATACAATTCCTGCTGAAACAGGAATGTTCGTGACTTACAGGTGTTGAAATCTGGTTCTCAGAAGAACGCGACTGGCACGAGCTTCTAGAAGGAATGTTCGCAATTCTTCCACTCGATTGCTCCTGCAAGTGGCATTGTGAAATGTGCGGGGTGAGTATTCAGGCGCGAAGCTGAGAGCGACAGGTGCGCTCTCCTGGGAAATGTAGCTGAAAGGGTGATCTTCATTCCACAGGTGTGGTCGTCAGGGTGTCTAATGAACTGCGATGGGGAATGAGAGGTAAGTTTTTGTAAAAGGGGCAGGTGCGTACGTGACCAACAATTTTGAAACTCAATTCCAGGAATTTGCATCAGGTGCATAAGTTTCTAGAAGGAATGTTTGCAATTCACACTCGTGAAAGCAGCAGGTGGATGCAGTCATGTGTGATGAAGGGAGAGTAGCACAATTACATGCTTGGGTGGACCCAGGTGGGGATTATGCTTGACTGATTCCAGAGATGCGGGGAGAAGGAATCTTGTTCTCCCAGGTGTGTTGTGGAAAGAATGGTAAATTTTCTCAGAGGGGAAAGTAATCATTAAAAATAAGAGATGATTAAAAAATTAATTATGGTGGTGATCCTTCATCAAAATAAAAGTGGTGAATTAATTTGGGGGAAGCATTCATTAAAAATATAGTGGTGAATTAAAGCATTCATTAAATTAAAAAATACGGGAAAAAACATCAAGTGAAAAGGGGGCGTGGTTTCCCAGCTGGAGAGAATCTGTGAGGGGGGATGTTATCCCCCAATCCTCACTCGGGTTCAAGGGGGGCGTGGTCATGTTATCCTCACTGGAGTAAAAAGGGGTGTAGTTCCTGTGCCCAGCGCCCGGAGGAGGTTGAGTTGTTCACTCCTGCTGCGCCCGCGCCCGGTGTCCCCGTATTCTCATATATTCCCTACTAATGTATATTATTTATTCCGAGAAATGTAACTGTTCCTTAGCAATTGTGAAGCAGTATAAATCTCTTTAGAATAAGTTTCTAGATTTTATTACAATGTTTATAGCAATTCCTTTAGAATCCTCCTAGAAATCTCTATAGAATTTCTTGTGGAATATTTTCCTATAGCATAAAATTTCTGAATTTTTTGTATTTCTGTAAAAGGTCTGCAGTAATCTACAGACTTTTGTACAGTTCTATATCATTCCATTTACAATTTTCATAAAAGTTGGTTTTATGTTATGTCATGCATATTTCTTCCAACGTGATTTCTTAGAAGGAAAGCATCATCGAGACTTTATAAAAAAACTCATCTTTTTAAGTATGTAATTTCATTCATCAACTGCAGTGTACCTTAGATTTAGATGGTCTACTCTTCAAAGAAAGGACTCCCCCATCATCCTTAATAGCTGTATTTTCGTAGAAATGCATTACATGCAGTTCCTAACATAATGAAAGAGGGAGAAAGTATGCATAAGTCCAAGATTTATTTTCTAAATGTAGTTTTTCTGGAATTTATGTAGCTTGAAACTGGTGCAGTAAAAGTATCAGAGGCTCATTTTTTGCTATGAATAAAATTTTAAATGAAGTTCCCAACGTGTATTCGGGTTTTGTAACTCTTAAAATATGAATATTGTACTCTGCATACATAGGAGAATTGAATGGTGGATCATTTGAAGCATTTAACTTCAAACATTTGGCGACATTTTTAGCAAACTGGTGTAGTTCTGTTTGGTGATAATTTTCCATTAGCAAATCACTAACTATATAAAACATATAGCTCATTTCTTTTAGAAATTGCAAAATATTTTCGTTAAGTAAGAGTAGTAAAAATAGAAGTATACTTGAACGGCATTATTTTAGCAAAATTAGCCACCACATATACTCTCAAACCGCTTAAAAAGAATACCAAGAACTACTGGCTGTAGGTCATTCGACATATTCAGAAATTCGATAATATTTGAACATATGATTTAACTTAATTAACATCTACATGGGAAAAAGACATTTATGACATTTCTAACGTGAACTTTATCAGAAGTGGTTAAAAATCGTGCATTAAATACTGTCTGTCTGCCGAAAGATCACATCCGCCTGTAAGTCTACGCTTGTCTGTTGCTATAGTAACGGGACTTCGTTCATTTTCTTTAGGGGTGTTTTTAAGAGAAAAAAAAACCGGAAAACGTTTCGCAAAAAATAAAAGCTTATTTTAATTCCCCTGCTGAGAATCGGCAAAGACCAGTTACTATAGCAACAGACGAGCTTAGACTTACTGGCGGGATGTGATCTTTCGGCAGACAGACAGTACACAGTAATTTAAAATGAAGACGTGATTTTTTAGTTACAGTGGTCAAGAGATGAGAGAATTCAGCACACTGTACCAAAATGCGGTCTAAAAAAGCTATATTCGAGTTACGTACCGAATTAAATTCGAGTTAGCATTCAAATGTGAGAAAATATTGAATACGATTTAGTATTATTTATTAGTAGAAAATCTCCATACTCGAATTCTATATAAATGCTCACAGTTTAAAACGTTATAAAATAAACCCTGCAAATTATTTCCAAGAGAGGCTTTGAAAGTTAAAGCCACTTATTTGTAAACTTCGGCTCCTTTAACCAGGATAACAAATAGCTCATGTACAAACAGCTTTCGTATAGTAACAATCACACTTAATGTAATTGCATGCGTAAATGGAATTGCACAAAGCAAATGTAATGTATTAGAGTGATTTTAGTGTCAGTTGTTCTTGAAAACACTATTAAGTTTTAGTTATTAATTTTAATTCAACGTTCTTCAAGATTTAATTACTGCATTGAGTGCATTGGCTTAACTATGTTTAAATCATAAATTAAGTAAATGATGAGAGCAAAGAAAACAATGTTATTTTCCCATGATTTACACACTTATGTTATTTGTTACTACAATTTAAATTAAATGCTTAATTATTTTCACGCATGATTTAGTGCATTTGTTTTCATATTTTTACTGCAAGGAAACAAAATGATTACAATATATCGTTCATAATCCCGTCTTAAGTATTACCGACCTAAATGTTAAAAACATATGAATGGGGAATAATGTTTCGTTTTTAATGTTTTTGTTGATCGGTTTGGCATTTAACGCCTTCACAAAATGTGTCGTTGCAGAGGCGTTGAAAGTGGGCGTTGGTGCGATCGTTCATTGTATACATACAGACTCACATTTAATATTATGAACAGAAAATGAGTTTATTTAATTATTTAAGAAGTAGGCCTAAGTTTTACGTTGATATTTTGTTCATTTAAAAATTGTATGTATCTGTACAATACTGAGTATATAATACGTTTTGTTTTCTGTAATTATATTAGACATTAAAAACATTGTCTTCAAACGAGTAAAATGCTTTTATTTTTTAACTCCCTTGAAATAAAAATAAGCTGTTCTTTATTTTAGGCGTGAAATACAGGTAACCCATAAAAACAGTTAAGTGACACATTTTGAAAAAACCCCCTAATTTCTTTGCTAGTTTTTTGTTAATTAAATTAATGCTATATTACTTGTTTGCTATTTTCCTTTTAAATAAATATTATATGATTTGTTTGCTAGTTTTCTTTTAAATAAATGCTATACTACTTGGGATGACAAAAATATGTTAATAAGCATGCTAAATTGAATTAGCAAATCCATATAGTTTCTGATCAAAAGAAAATCACAAGAAAATGGATTTCAAAGACACTCACAAAAAATATAATAACGGATTTTCTTTTGGAAATATCAGATATCAGTGAAAAAAAACTTAGAGCAGTACACATCATCAGGATTATTAAGAGTGGTTTTCAAAACCATCTTTCCAAAGCAGATAAATTTGACATTTTCATAAAAAGTCAGTAGTTTTTTGTTCCTATTTTAATATTGTGCTACAATGAAGCTATCCAAAATTCATTAGAAAGTATTTAGATGAATACAGAGTGCATTTACTGAAATTCGGTTTTCTGAACTGTTACGTCGGGACGGCCGATTCGTTTGTCGTCAAATGGACGACTCGATCTCTGTTAGAGTGAATTTGGGCCTTTATTAAAAATCACCAGTCCGCTTGAAATACAAGCGCAGGTGGCCAATAACGCCACTACCAAAACAGGGATCTTCTTAGAAAGTCTCCCAAATAAACAAGGTCAGAGTCCAGGCACCCTGAGTCAGGATCAGGAACGTAAGAACAGGATTCTGGTATACGACACTGCAGAATCCAATCCGTGGGCGATCTCGAACGTCGCCGAAATCGCCGGTACAAACGTTCCTCGTTGAAGTCTCTCAGACTTCCACACGATGCATCTTGCTTCCCGGGGACGTCTCTCTCTCTAACGTGGTCTACGGCTTCCTCAGAAGGACCAGTTGTCCACAGGAATTCTCCAGGGATCACTAGGATCACAGGGATGAACGTTCCAAACGACTTTGACTCGCTCTAGGGGTTATGTCACTCCCCAACGAGAAGCACCGTCGTAGAAGAATCATCCTCTCTCGCAGAGATATCGCAGTCGAAGGAGAAATCACGCTCTTCGCGGTCAGGTACCGCAGCTCTCTCGCTGGAGCTATCCAAGAGTTCTTCATACTTTGACCAAATCTCGTGTCTTCCAACAAGACTACTCGTCTTCAAACAAGACTTTCCGTCTTCAGACGAGACTCCCCAATCCTGAGAAGCGGGTCTTATACACCCTCCGATTGCTCCGCAAGGAATGCTGGGATTTACTAGTAAGTTCTCTTTCTGGACGATTCTAGTAACTTCTCTAGAGTAATCCTATTGTGACTTTGTTAATTTTATTCCTAGAGCTTCGGGATAGCTTACGATTGAAATGTTTTTTCAGAAATTTATCTTTCCTTGTACTATAACCAAACAAAACCAATTTTCCCCCCTCAATAATGCCATTTCCCACAGAAAGGCAATTCATAAATCAAACTCGAAACTCCGTAAATATTAAAAAAATCATAGATTTAAGAAAAAATGACGAGGCCTAATTTTCCCCCCTGGAAACACGTCATTGTAACTTGTTACTTAAAAGATCCAAAATCTCATCGAGATGAAATATCCCCCCAGCAAACGTTACAGGAAACTCACGAAAACATCCGCATCAAATGGCTGGAAAACATTCTACCTAGGAATTACAAACCGTATGTAAGAAATGTCGACGACTTAGGGAGCTAGAAGGGACTTAAGTCAACTAAATTTAAAGTACTATGACAGGAATTTCCGAAAGCTTTTCCAAACGCGGAGAGCAGAGAGCTTCCGGATTGGAGCTCAAATTCTTCCAGATGGCGTGTTCAGTAACAGCGAAAGTGGAGTTGTTTTCTAATGTTGCCACTACTGGCACAGTAATTCGCGTATGCAAATATGCCCTGGAGCGTAAAGCATCTGGGAAGAAATGTTTTTTGGAGAAAGCATTTGCGTCCTTACGAAAATGTAAAACTCGCTTCAGATGCAAGGGGAAGCGTATGTTGTGTTTCTTTTCGGGGATGTAATAAGTCAAAGGATAAACATCGGGATATTAGTTGTTTGCCAGAGGATGAAAATAGTAGGAGAAAAGATATAATGGCATTGTAAGGGTGCATGCACGTATCGGGGAACGATAATAGTAGCTACAAGATTCCTAGAAATGAATGAATGCCTGAAGACATGTACAGCAGAACGCTGATAATCCGAACTGCTCGGGACCGAAGGTGGTTCGGAAAATCAGAAGTTCGGATAATTGAACCGGTGTTTAAAATTTATTTTAAACAGGCTTTAACGTTTTCCTTCAAACTTTTTTCAGGCCCAGGACTGCATCTCTATTCTGTGTTCAGGTAGAGTTGCCGTGTTTAAAAGTTATTATTTTGGATTTTTTAAATATTTTTTTCATGTTTTTTATTGTATTTTTATGTGTGATTTTACTTTTTATGTTTATTTGAACCTTTTATAATTTTTTGTTTCATTACAGATTTGTTGGATTTCCTTTTACTTGCGAAAAAACGACAACATCATTGGTGACACATGTGTCACGTACAGCACCTTTAACAAGATATGTTTGCAAACTGGGCAGAAAACTAGGGTTGCCAAGCAAAAAGATCCTAGCGGAGATCTTTTCCTGACGATCAAACACTTAAATTTGAATATATGAATGAAGAACACTGTGAAGAGAACAAGAGTTTTGCGTTCAACGTGACGAAGCAACGGATCCTAAGGAAGAGCCTTTTTATGACGATCCTATACTTGAATTGGAGTTTATGAATGAAATCATCCAAGAAGAACAATTTGAAGACCTGATGGATCCTACAGGAGAACATCTAACTATAGGTTTTATACTTAACTTTAAGCATGAAGTCTACAAGGACCAATTAAGTTTGATATCGATAGCGTTGATATCGGTACCGTTGATCTATCAAATTATGTTTTGTGTGTCCTTCGTAGCTGGATTCTTTAAGTCTTCGTCCTGACTGACCGGCTACGAGGGACTTCTTCCTAAATGTCATTTATAACAACGAAATGTGCTTTTGCAGTCACGTAGTGCCGCAGACTTTTGCAGCACCGAAGTGAGACCGACTAGCCGTTCGAAAGTGTAAAAAACTTTAGTGAAATTGAAAAGGACTTCAGTCACACAGAAATTGCAAAGCACATTAGTCACACAGAAAGTGCAAAGAACTTTAGTCAGACAGAAAGTGCAAAGGACTTTAGTCAGACAGAAAGTGTAAAGGTCTTTAGTCAGACAGAAAGTGCAAAGGACTTTAGTCAGACAGAAATTGCAAAGGACTTTAGTCATACAGAAAGTGCAAAGGACTTTAGTCAGACAGAAAGTGCAAAGGACTTTAGTCAGACAGAAAGTGTAAAGGACTTTTGCCAGACAGAAAGTGCAAAGGACTTTAGTCAGACAGAAAGTGCAAAGGACTTTAGTCAGACAGAAAGTGCAAAGGACTTTAGT
>Ga0068630_1000266_pt1 | contig 16046 bp, 17 predicted proteins | sample InSIn4gowninarea_FD_77433 | JGI IMG/M metagenome (GOLD analysis project Ga0068630, IMG submission 77433) | Clean room microbial communities from NASA Spacecraft Assembly Facility at Jet Propulsion Laboratory, Pasadena, California, USA -... ... | reverse complement strand
GCAGGTGAAGTAGCTCAGATTGAAGCTCCCGCTGGAAAAATTGATTTTGAAATCCTTGAGATAAGTTTGTAAACAATGAGTAGTATTTTCACAAAAATTATTAACCGGGAGATTCCGGGACATATTGTGGCTGAAGACGACAACTTTATCGCCTTTTTAGATATAAATCCATTGGTTAAGGGCCATTGTCTGGTAGTTCCTAAAGTTGAAGTTGATTATATCTTTGATATGGACGACCAACGCCTGGCAGATTTAATGGTTTTCTCCAAAAAAATTGCTAAAGGAATAAAACAGGCGGTTCCCTGCCTGCGGGTCGGGGTGGCAGTAATAGGCCTGGAAGTACCACATACTCATATCCATTTGGTACCGTTGAATAGTATGAATGATATTAATTTTAGTCAGCCTAAGCTGAGTCCATCCAATGAGGAATTGAAAAGCACAGCGGAAGCAATAGAAAACCAATTATAATTTATATTCTTACAGACTTGAGCATACGAATCTCTCGTATGCTTTTTTATTGCCCTCCTTTCATTCATATCCTCCAGAAAAGCCATTATCTGATTTGGACGCCCCACGCGCAGATCCATCCACAAACGAGGTGCTGAAGCGAGGTGCTGAAGCGAAGTGTTCTACGTCAAACCCTTCTCTCTTAAACCCTTCTCTCTTAAAAGAGTAGCGCCTGCCCGGAAGCTATTAAAGGAGTGTGTCGCGGAAAGCACTGGGCTGATGCTTCTGCGATGAAGATTAACTACCAGAACTTTTTCAACACATTCATCATAAGCTTTGAATTTGCTAAAAACAAAATAGCCTTAATTTTAGTATTCTTTTTATTTATAATTATCTAATCCGTTTGTGTTATTTGTCTCTGATTCATGCATAAACTATCACGATCTTTTTTAAACTTAATCCTGTTTTGACTCATGATTCATCGAAAAGGCATCATCTTACTTCTTTGTTTCAGTGTTTTTGTCGTTATAGTAGTTTCGGGATGCTATAGAATCAGGTCTTCAAATGGAGGAGGCGAAATAAAAAATATACCATCCGGGCGAATAATAAATGTGAGCGATATCGCCCTGCCGGAAGGATATATTATTGAGGTAGTGGCTACCGGTCTCAACTATCCTACAGGGATCGCTTTTGATGATGAGGGAGTGCCTTACGTAACCGAGTCAGGTTATTCATATGGAGAAGTTTGGGAAACACCAAAGTTGATTAAAATCCAGGAAGACGGCACCTTGGAAACTGTTGCCACAGGCGGAAAAAATGGGCCATGGAATGGAGTAGCCTTTTCAGAAGGCAACTTTTATATAGCCGAAGGGGGCCAAATGGAAGGAGGTAAAATTCTAAAGATTGACCGGGAAAGGGAAGTTTCAACGCTAATATCCGATTTGCCAAGCTTCGGCGACCACCATACAAACGGCCCGGTCGTTAGGGATGGATACATTTACTTTGGACAAGGTACGGCTACCAACTCTGGTATTGTAGGAAAAGATAACAAAAAATATGGATGGCTGGATCGTTTTCCTGATTTTCATGATATACCCTGTGATGATATTACCCTCGCGGGATTTAATGTAACTGCTGAAAATGTACTTGACGAATCTGCAGGTGAAGCTACCACAGGCGCTTTTGTTGCCTACGGGCAGTCGACTCGAAAGGGTCAGGTAATCAAAGGTGCTCTGCCATGCTCGGGAGCTGTAATGCGGTATCCGCTAAGCGGGGGAGAATTGGAATTGGTGGCCTGGGGTTTTCGAAATCCCTATGGCCTGGCATTTTCGCCACTGGGCAATTTATATTTAACAGATAATGCTTACGACAACCGGGGTAGTAGGCCGGTATGGGGAGCAGGCGATGTTCTGTGGGAGGTAGAAACCGGGAAATGGTATGGTTGGCCGGATTTTTCTGCAGGGAAGTCTATTATCGAAAAAAGTTATGATGCACCAGGAGAGGATGATCTTCAAAAAGTTCTTGCCAATTATCCCGGGACTCCTCCTGAACCGACTGCTGTTTTGGGAGTGCATTCATCGTCCAATGGTTTCGACTTTTCGAAAAATACCGGGTTTGGGCATGAAGGAGAGGTATTTGTTGCTCAATTTGGAGATATGGCGCCGGAGGTAGGAAAGGTGCTTTCGCCCGTCGGCTTTAAAGTAGTGAGGATAGATGTTTCTACAGGAGTAATCTCTGATTTTGCTGTAAATAAGGGCAAACGAAATGGGCCGGCTTCCTGGTTAAAAAGCGGTGGGCTGGAAAGGCCAATAGCAGCACGTTTTGATCCCGCGGGTAGCGCATTATACATCGTAGATTTTGGCATTTTAAAGATGTCTAAAAATGGTTCTGAACCTGTAAAAAACACAGGGGTTGTCTGGAAAATAACTCGTAAACAGAAATGAACAGGGTGTCTTATTTATACCGCATTTTTTTAATTTTTTTTGTCTCTATTGTCCTGTCTGTCTCTTGTTCAGTCAGGCGGAGTGAACCTATTACCGGCCCCATGAATCTAAAAGACACTGCCTTAAAAAACGGGCAGGTACAGTATATGACTTATTGTCAAAAGTGTCATCCCATCGGAGAGGGTGGACTTGGACCTGCCTTAAATATCAATCCTGCTCCTAAGTTCGCAAAGCGGTTTCAGGTAAGGCATGGCTTGGGGGTGATGCCTTCATTTTCTAAAGAAGAAATAACTAATGAGGATCTGAAAGATATTCTGGCTTACGTTTCTGCCTTGAAAAAGAATAAATAAAGAGGTTGTAAGATAGGTTCAAGTCTGAAATTATTGAAATTTTGGATAGATCCAAAATATGCCTTTAAAGTCATGTCTGGCTCTTTACCCGCTCCGGATTGTCTGTGATAAATGAATTCCAGCTTTTAGATTTGGACTGCTTCGAACCACCCTGGAAATAGTGGCATACTGCTACCGCCAATGCATCTGTAGCGTCAAGCAGTTTGGGCGTCTCCTGGATTTTTAGCAGCGTTTTGAGCATTTGCGCCACCTGCTCCTTAGATGCATTCCCGTTTCCGGTTACAGATTGCTTTACTTTTTTAGGAGCATATTCACAAATAGGAATTTCCCTGGAAAGTGCTGCAGCCATAGCAACACCCTGAGCTCTGCCGAGTTTGAGCATTGATTGAATATTTTTGCCAAAGAAAGGTGCTTCAAGGGCCACCTCATCAGGAGAGAATTCATCCAGGATGCTAATGACCCTTTCAAAAATTTTCTTAAGTTTAAGCTCGTGATTTGTATATTTGTTCAGATGAATTACACCATATTGAAGGAGGGTGAGGGTTTTGTTGCTGATTAAAATGATGCCATATCCCATCACATTTGTGCCTGGGTCAATCCCAAGAATTATTTTTTCATTGGGAGTACTTTGCTTTCCTTTACCATCAATCATCCATGCAATATAGGGATATAGCTATTCTTAAAAAAGCTTCCACGCGAACCACAATTTCCACCGCTATAAAAGCAATCATTTTCTTTGGGGTTCTGGTATTTATTTACTTGAAAATAGAGGAGAATCCCCGGAAGTTCGGCCAGGTAATTAAGCTCTTTCCATCCTTTTTAAATTCGAACGGATTAGTCATTTTGGCGGGGTTGGTAGTATTGACAGCCATAAATTGGATCCTGGAGGGTTTTAAATGGCAACTTTTGGTAAAAAAGGTTGAAAAGATCAGCCTGGGCAAGAGCGTTCGAAGTGTATTGCTGGGACTTAGCATGGGTTTCATTACACCACATGCGCTCGGAGACTATGCCGGACGTATATGGCAACTGAAGGGCAAGAAACGGGTTGAGTCTTTGGGAGCTATTATGTTAGGGAGGGCTGCACAATATTTTGCTACTTTTTCTTTCGGGCTCTTCGGAATTTCTTATCTTTTATTTTTTATTAATGGGATTGAAATCTTTTCCCTTATTAGTTTTGGTCTCGTAACGCTTTCAATTGCTTCAGGCGGAGCCCTGTTTTTGTTCTTCAGAAAAGGATTTCTCCAAATTTTAACTTTAAAAAGATTAAAGCAGTTTAGAAAATACTTCGACATAATTAGTCAATATTCCTATCAGGAGATTGTTTTTCTACTTGGTTTGGCATTTCTGCGCTACATTATCTTCGCATTACAATTTTACTTGCTCTTATACTTTTTCGGGGTCTCCACCGACCACCTGCTACTTATTGCAGGAGTTACCTGGACCTTATTTGCTAAATCGTCTATTCCATCTTTTAATTTTTTAAGTGATTTAGGGATCAGAGAATTTTCAGCCTTGTATTTCTTTAGCTATTACAGCGTAGATAATACCTTGGTTTTATTAGCTAGTTTTACCCTATGGTGTCTTAATTTACTTATTCCTGCTCTCATTGGATTAGCAGGACTGCTACGCATGAAAATATTCGCAGCTTCATGAATTATCTATTCCTGACAATCATTGGCATATATTCAACTATTATTTTCGTGGCGGTTGTCAGGTGGTTAAAAATAACACATCGTCGTTTGCCCGGCTTTGTCGAGCAATCTGGATTTTTTTCAATCATTATCCCCGTCAGGAATGAAGCTCAAACTATAACGAGGCTGTTAGATGCTATTGCAGAGCAGCAAGTTCAAAAAACTTCTTTTGAAGTGATTGTGGTAGATGATCACTCTACAGATGGAACATTGGAACTCGTTCAAAGTCAATCCCGGCCGTATAAACTCACTGTGCTTTCGCTAGAGAAAATTAATAAATACGATGGAGTTACTATTTCCGGAAAAAAGCATGCGATTTCTGAAGGAATCAAGCACGCTGCAGGAGAAATTATAATAACCACGGATGCTGACTGTTATATGGGAAAAGACTGGCTCGGAAGCATCTATAATTATTTTGCAGTAAACAATGCTAAGATGGTAGTAGGGCCTGTGGCATTTGACGGTGCTAAGGGGCTTTTTGAGGAACTGCAGTCTATAGAATTTGCTGTATTAATTGGTGTAGGTGCCGTTGCACTGGAGTCCGGGAGTCCAAATATGTGCAACGGGGCCAATCTGGCTTTTCGAAAAAAGGTTTTCTACGAAGTGGAAGGATATTCCGGAAATTTCCACATTCCATCAGGAGACGATGAGTTTTTATTACAGAAAATATATAGTCGCTTTCCCCGGGATGTCTATTTCAATTCCTCAAAGGCGTCAGTCGTCTACACCGAGCCTGTCAGCTCAATTTGGTCATTTATAGATCAGCGAAGAAGATGGAGCTCTAAATGGAAACTGCATAAATCCTGGGGAGTTAAAGCAGTAGCATTAGGTGTTTTCTGTTTCCATTTATTCCTCATTATTTCTTTAGTCGCAGCGATATCAGGAGATCTTCATCTCGGTGTTTTTGCTGGGGGAATGGTCGTTAAAGCGATCGCGGAATTGTTTTTTCTAAAAAAGCTATTGGATCATTTTGATAAACCGCTGGCAGCAGTGAATTTTATCTTATTACAAGCTATCTATTCCATTTATGTATTAGTATTTGGAGTATTATCTAATTTTGGTAGTTTTGAATGGAAAGGAAGAAGCTATAAGCAATGACCGATATTGAATTTGACTTACTTGATGAATTATATTTTGTAACTCCATTCTCTGAGCTGCAGGAAGCATTGGATTTGAGTACGCCTAAATTAGGTGAACTATTAAAGCAAATGATAGAAAAAGGCTGGGTGAAATGTTTTAAATCGATATCCGAAGAGCAGGTATTTGATGCAACAGATTTCGCAAGCCATTACTCAGACTATTATTATCTTGCCACAAAAGCAGGTCTTTTAGCCCACAACAGAACAGGATAATTCATGCATTTATATCAGCGTGGGAACTAAAGCCGTCTGATATTAAAGTCAGGAAACGACTTTCAGCAACACCTGTTCCAAAATGCCTGATTCCCTCCAAATATTAATAACGGAGCAACAGTGATCCAGAAGCAGCCACGGGAATATTTTATGAAGTTGTTGAAATTAGATGTAAAAAGAATTTTATGAAGCAAGGATTTTCTCACGGGCACTTCCTGACAACGGGAACACAATTATAACAGTTGGCGGTGTGAAGTACACAACTTTAACCATAAGAATATACACCCGCAATCCCTTTGGTAAATGCAGTTAAACCTTTGTATATTGGCGCAAGTACGCTGTTAAATTGAAGAAGGAGATAAAATGTTAGTCGAAAAAAGCGAGATAATGTTCATAAACTCAACGGAGAAGTCGGGCAAAGCACCCTTGATAAAAGGAAATAATTGAATGGTGAAACTTTGGCTAGGGACAGATTTGCCGCGGCTATTATTTTGTAAATAGGCCTCAGATTTTTAGGTGAGTATGCAATCCCGCAACTTCACGGGAGTTAAATAGCGCTTGCTGAAAAAGTCTCAGGTGCGTCAGATACTAGTCGGCAAAGCGAAGATGTATCTTTATACTTCGAGCTGAAGCCAACAACGTAGATGGCGTGCCTGAGGCTAGCCCAAAAAAGATATTGCAGTTCGTTTTTGCTGCAAGGAATTCGCTTTATTTATGCAAAATCCTTGCAATGCTGAAAAAGTAAAGCAAGGAAAAACGTATTACAAGACAGTTTCAGGTAAAATATCTTTCTAAAAGCGTTTTTCAGCAGGCCCTAAATAGGATTTGTGCCTCAAATAGCTGGCATCTGAGTTTGCGGCAGGGAGCTGCCATCCGTACATTGGTTTTGGCATTAATTTATTAGGAAACGGCCTCAGGGATGCATTTGATCCTCAAACCACTAAAAAAGAAAAAAATGGAAGTGCATACATTAAAAGATAGGTTTGAACTGAAAGAACTGGAGCTAAACTCTCTTTTAGAAATTACGCAAGCAATCAATAACAATCTTCCCGAGGAATCGCTGTATAAGATATATAATTTCATTCTCAGAGCAAATCTTAATATTAAAAAACTGGCTTTGTTTGTGAAAGATGAGAAATGGAATTGTAAGGTCAATTTTGGAACAAAATCGGATTTTTCTGGCGTAGCGCTTACAAAAGCAATTCTTAGTTACAGAAGTATTTCCACACTCAAAGAATGTGAAGGATGTGAACCTTTTGGAGAATTTGATACAATAATTCCTGTGGCGCATAAAAATGAGATGCTGGCTTTTGTTTTTGTCAGTGGACTTAAAGACGGAGAAGCACCTATTCTCAAGGGTGGACCACATACTAACTTTTTGCAGGCGCTTACGAATATAATTATTGTTGCGATAGAAAATAAGAAGCTTGCAAGGCATCAGCTAATCCAGGAAGGATTTAGAAAAGAGTTGGAAATCGCCAGAGAGGTGCAGAAGTTTCTTTTTCCAAAAACACTTCCTTTCAATGATTATTTAAAAGTGGAAGCAAGCTACCTTCCTCACCATCAGGTAAGCGGTGATTATTATGATTACATCGCCATCAATGAGGAGGAGTTTCTTTTATGTGTTGCGGATGTTTCAGGTAAGGGGATGCCGGCTGCAATTTTAATGTCTAATTTTCAGGCTTCACTTCGTATTATGGTTAGGCAAACTACCAATCTGAAGAAGATTATTCACGAATTGAATTTGCAGATATTGGACAATGCGAACGGAGAAAATTTCATTACTTTTTTTGTAGCCATCTATAATCAAAAAACGAAAGTCTTGAATTACGTAAACGCCGGGCATAATCCTCCTGTTTTATTTAATTATGATAAAAATGAAGCCGTGCTGCTGGAGAAAGGGACCACCATTCTTGGTAGTTTTCATCCACTACCATTTCTGAGAGTGGGCAGGGTAGAAAATCTGACAAGTTTCTTGTTCTTTGCTTATACTGATGGGCTGATAGAGACACTGAATCACAAAGGAGAAGAGTATTCTTTAGAGCGTGTACAGCAGATTTTGGAAGATTCAAACCAAAAAGATTTAAGGGATATTCATAAGACTATTCTCTCCTCGTTAGATCAGTATAGAGGCGAGAATCCTTACCGGGATGACATCACCATGCTTTCCTGTAGAGTAAATTAGGCTCATTTTTGTTAGGGATTGAATAGAAATTCTAATTTTTTAATGTTTTTACATAAAACTCCGTTCTGGTTTAAATATTTATTTCCCTCCTACACCTGGGAAGTGAAAGAGAAATCAAACTCCCTTTATCTGACGTTCGATGATGGTCCTATTCCCGGAGTTACCGAATTTGTCTTAGAACAGCTTAAATTGTATCAGGCAAAAGCAACTTTTTTTTGTGTAGGCGAAAACGTAAAAAAGCACCCTGAAATATTTCAGAAAATTATTGAAGGAGGACACAGAGTTGGTAATCACACTTATAACCATCTGAATGGGTGGAAAACGGCCGATTCACAATACCTGGACAACGTGGAGAAATGCGCAGAGGTCTTGAGCAAATATACTGAGAATCAGCCGCTGGATTTATTCAGACCTCCCTACGGAAAAATCAGGAATAGCCAGGCAGGCGTTTTGAAAACCGGGTATGAAATTATTATGTGGGGAGTGCTCACAGGAGATTTTCATAGCGGCTTAAGCAGGGAAGTCTGCTTATCAAAGTCAGTAAGTGCAACAAAAAAAGGGTCTATCATCATCTTTCATGATAGTATCAAAGCAGAGCGAAATCTTCGTTTTGTGCTGCCAAAATTTTTGGAGCATTTTACCAATGCTGGATTTCAATTTCATCCACTATGATAGATTTTGAGTTGCTATTAGCTTCCCTGATGTTACTTCCCATTATTGTGGATTTACTACTGCTTCTGGTGTGGTTGTTTAAAAAGGAAAAAGTCGAGGAGAGACAACAGTTACTTCCTTTTGTTTCTGTATTGGTTGCAGTGAGGAATGAAGAAAAAAATATTCAACGCTGTATCGAGGGCCTTACTGCGTTAAACTATCCAAAAGACAGGTTGGAAATATTAATAGGAGATGATGATTCACGCGACAACACATTTAGAGTTATCTCAAAATATATTGCAAAATACAACCATGTGTTTTTGTTCAAGATTACAGGAAACCTAACGGGTCAAAAGGGTAAGGCAAATGTACTGGCACAGCTTTCGCAAAAGGCTAAAGGCGAATACCTGTTTTTTACAGATGCTGATATAAAGGTACCCCGCAACTGGATTGAAGAGATGCTGAACGGATTTCAAGATAATATTGGGTTGGTATCGGGAGTTACAGCGATAGAAGGCGAAGATTATGCTGCCCGATTTCAATTACTAGACTGGGTTTTTGCCCTGGGAATGGTGAAAGTAGTTAACCAACTAGGCTACTCCGTAACGGCCATCGGAAATAACATGGCTATTCGTAGAGCTGCTTATGACGCGGTAGGAGGTTATGAGAATATTCCATTCTCAATTACTGAAGATCTTGAGATGCTTAAACAGATTAGGAAGAAGGGTTTTTTGGCAAATCAGCTCTTTTCAGAACAGGTTTTAGCCTGGTCTATGCCGGAGCAGGGGTTTAAAAACCTGCTCCGGCAAAGAAAAAGGTGGATGAAGGGGGCCGTTCAGTTGCCCCGGGGAATGGTCGCTATTCTTTTTTTTCAGGCATTGTTTTTTCCATTATTTCTTTTGCTTTTGTTGCTGAATTTAAACCTGGCTTTGTCAATTTGGATATTAAAAATATTAATTCAGTCGGCATTTATAAAATATTCATTGTCCCAATTAGAGAAAAATGAAAAACTAATCCACCTCGTCCTTTACGAATTGTATTCGGTCGCCCTATCTTTGAGTCTGGTAGTATACTTTTTTCTTCCGGCACCTGTAGTGTGGAAAGACAGAAAATATAACAGTCTATAATTATTGCATATTAGAATGAAAGTTTCTTTTATAGAGCGAATCAGGTGGAATTGACAACAGAACAGAATGCATGAGGGCTCATAATTAGGGATTAGGTGTTGGGGATTGGGGTGGTGTGAACTTTCATAATGTTAAACTATGATAGATTTCAAGACTTTACATGTGTGGGAATTAGGTCATAAGATCACACTTCTTATTTATAAGGTAACAAAAAAATATCCCCGGGAAGAAATATATGAACTGGTATCGCAAATGAGAAGTTCCTCTTCATCCATTCCGACAAATATTGCGGAAGGTTGTGGTCGCGGGTCTGACAAAGATTTGGCCAGATTTCTACATATGGCTATGGGGTCTTCAAGTGAATTAGAATACCAGTTGTACCTGTCAAAGGATTTAGATTACATCACTGAGCGCGAGTATAATGAATATTACGATCTGTTAATTCAACTAAGAAAAATGCTGAATGCGTTCATAACGAAAATAAGGCAAAGAGATGCCAAACAAAAACTTCAGCCGAAACCAAAGGCCGAAGATAAAACATCGAAAGAGGAGGATAATGATGGAAATTATAAATTCAAAAACTAGAAGCAATTAATATAACCCCTAACCCCTAAAACCTACATGATAGATACCCACGCGCATATTTATACGAAAGAGTTTAAAGATGACTTGCCTGGCATCATAAGCAATTGCAGGACCAGTGGTATTGAAAAAATATTGATGCCCAATGTTGATCATGATTCCATTGATTTGATGTTTGCCGTTGAAGAAAAATATCCTGAAATGTGCATTTCAATGATGGGTTTACATCCCTCTTCTGTAGATAAGCATATTCAAAAACAGCTGTACGAAGTAGAAGGCTGGCTAGAAAAAAGGAGCTTCATCGCGGTGGGGGAGATTGGAATTGATTTATATTGGGATAAAAGTTTCAAGGATTTGCAGGAAGAGGCTTTCAGGGTTCAGGTTGGATTTGCAAAGAAACATAACCTGCCGATAGTAATTCATTGCCGGAACGCTTTTGAGGAAACCATTGCCATCGTAGAAGAGCTGCACGACGGTGCGCTAACCGGGGTTTTCCATTGTTTTGCCGGATCAGCGGAGGAAGCTGCAAGGGTTACTAACCTTGGATTCTTCCTCGGCATTGGCGGTGTCGCCACGTTTAAAAACGGGGGACTGGATAAGGTAATACCAGAAATATCATTACAACATATAGTGCTGGAAACAGATAGTCCTTATCTTGCCCCGGCTCCATATCGCGGAAAAAGGAATGAACCGGGGTATTTACCTGTTATCGCGCAAAAAATTGGAGATTTGAAGCAAATTCCGATAAATGAGGTTGCTGAGGCGACAACAAATAATGCGGAAAAATTATTTAGATTGATAAAATAACTGCAAAAGCTGTGTAGTTTTGTAGGAATAAACCGTTGTGATACAACAGTTTTTTATAGAATGATATTTGGAAGGGAAGAACTCTAATTTTTAGTAGTTGAATTACAAAAGGATATATATAGACACAGCCTCACCTGATGCACCAAAGGCTTCTATACTGATTATATATACTGGTGGTACTTTAGGCATGGTTTACAATCCTAAAGGGGCACTTGAGCCTTTCAATTTTCAGCAGATACTTGAAAAGGTTCCTTACCTAAAGAATCTGGGGTTGCATTTAACTGTTATTTCCTTCGAGGAGTTGATTGATTCTTCCAATGTTAATCCGGAGCATTGGGAGGCGATTGGGTCGATCATAACTAGTAATTATCAGCAATACGACGGCTTTGTGGTAGTTCACGGCACTGACACGATGGCTTATAGTGCTTCTGCTTTGAGCTATATGCTACAAGGTTTAAACAAACCGGTGATTTTCACGGGTGCACAATTGCCGATTGGATCTGCAAGATCCGATGCGCGGGAAAATCTAATCACATCGTTGGAAATAGCATCAGCAAAAATTGAAGACTCAGCAGTAGTACCGGAGGTATGTATTTTTTTTAACAACCACTTATTCAGGGGTAATCGTAGTAAAAAAGTCGAAAGCATACATTTTGACGCCTTTATGTCCGAAAACTATCCCCCATTAGCAGAGTCTGGTGTAGAAATTGATTTTAAATTCTCATTTATCAAACCTTCTGACTCTTCTGCAAGTTTAAGGTTCTTAGCTAAAATGGACACCAGAGTGGCTATTTTAAAACTTTTTCCCGGAATTAGTGCTTCTATTGTGAAACAAATTTTGAATATTCCAGATTTAAAAGGGGTTGTGCTGGAAACGTTTGGGTCAGGGAATGCGCCCACCAGTAAGTGGTTTCTGGATAGTTTAAAAGAAGCCATTGAAAAAGATATTATTGTTTTGAATGTTTCTCAATGTAACGGCGGGAAAGTGATGCAGGGAAGATATAAAACTAGTAGCCTGTTGGCTAATATCGGTGTTTTGAGTGGAGGAGATATCACTACTGAAGCAGCGATTACTAAAATGATGTTTTTATTGGCAAATGAAAAAAATATTGCCCTTACAAAAGAAAAATTAGTGATTCCCTTAAGTGGAGAAATGTCCTAATATTATATTAATTGGAAATTTGTACCTTATATTTGCATATAGTGTTTTTTATTAATTTATTTGTGAATTGTGTAAAGTGAAAAAATTAAAGAGAGGTGGCCGAGTGGTCGAAGGCGCACGCCTGGAAAGTGTGTATCCGCTTCATCGTGGATCGGGGGTTCGAATCCCTTCCTCTCTGCTAATAATTTAAAATTAGATTGTATTATTAATTTCATTTTTGTAACTCTGTTAAACCTTTATTATAGAATTTCTAAAAACTAAACTATGAAAAAGTTATTTGCTTTATTGATGCTTGCTTGTGTTTTGGCATTTTCCGTGGGAGCTCCATCTTTTGCTCAGGATACTACGGCAGTAGATGGTGACACTACGGCTATGGGATCGGAAGATACTACTGCCACTACTACTACTTTTGAAGAAGAACCTGTTGAAACTACTACCGCATTGGATGAAGAACCCGCAGTTGAACAATCATTTCACCAGGTAATTAAACAAAAATTTATTGAAGGTACCTGGGAATGGATGACTCCGGTATTGATTTGTTTAATTATTGGATTAGCTATTTCTATAGAGAGAATTATTTCTTTAAATCTGGCTACAACCAATAACAAAAAATTATTAGCCAGAGTAGAAGATGCTTACCAGACAGGTGGTGTTGATTCTGCTCTTGAAGTAACCAGAAACACCAAAGGTCCTGTTGCTTCTATATTTACACAAGGCTTATTGAGATATCCAGAAGGTATTGATATGGTAGAAAAGTCGATTATAGCATACGGATCTGTAGAAATGGGACGTTTAGAAAGAGGATTGGTTTGGATATCATTATTTATTGCACTTGCTCCAATGCTTGGTTTCCTTGGTACGGTTGTGGGTATGATTGATGCGTTTGATGCTATCGAAGCTGCAGGAGATATCTCTCCATCATTGGTTGCCGGTGGTATTAAAGTGGCCCTTTTAACTACGGTAGCTGGTTTGATTGTTGCGATTATTCTTCAGGTATTTTATAACTATCTGGTTTCTAAGATTGATTCTTTGGTAAATAAAATGGAAGATGCTTCTATTTCTTTGGTTGACATGTTAGTTCATCATGATTTAGCTAAAAAGCGTATATAATTTGTTGAGTTATAACTTTTAAAAGAAATCAAATGGATAACATCATTGATATATTATTGTACCTGGCTTACGCGTTAGTGATCATCGCTGCTCTGGGTGCTATCATTTTACCATTAATTAAGTCTTTAGATGATCCTAAAAGCCTGCTGAAAGCTGGGTTAGGTATTGTTATCTTACTTGTTATATTCGGGATTGGATATGCCATTTCCAGTGATGAGGTAACAAATGTCTATACTAAATTTAATGTAGATGCCCAGGCATCGAAAGTAATAGGTGGTGTGTTGATTACTACTTATATATTTTTTTTAGCAGCTTTTGCGAGTATTCTATTTACAGAAGTAGCAAAGAATTTTAAATAATATAAATTATGGCTAGAAATAAAAGCAGAGGAGCCGCTGAAGTGAATACCAGCTCTATGGCTGATATTGCCTTCCTGCTGCTTATCTTTTTCCTTGTTACAACTACAATTGCATCGGATAAGGGGCTGGCTATATTACTGCCTCCGAAACAAGAGGATCAACCACCAGAAGATGTTAAGATAAACCAGAGAAACATTTTCAAAGTTCTTATTAATTCTCAGGATCGGCTATTAGTCGAAGACGAACCATTAACTGATATTTCCAGATTAAGGGGTATGGTTAAAGAGTTTGTTACAAACAATGGGAGAGATCCAGAACTTTCTGTAAGTCCGGAAGAAGCCGTAGTATCGGTGAAGTCCGACAGAGGAACCAGTTATAAGACCTATATTGATGTTTTGGATGAGCTTCAAGGCGCATACTACGAGCTGAGAGCTGAGAAGGTGGGCATAACTGCTGAGGAGTATCGGAATCTTGATCAAAAAGATCCCCGTCAAAAGGAGTTGTATGATAGAGGAAGAGAAGGTCTACCCATGCAGATATCTATTGCTGAACCAACAAACATAGGAGGAGGTCAATAATGGCAAAATTTAGAAAAAAAGCAAAGTCAAATCCGGTCATTCCTACGTCAGCATTACCTGATATTATTTTCATGCTTTTGTTCTTCTTTATGGTTACCACTGTATTGAGAGAAACAGAGTTATTAGTAGAGCAGAAAATTCCACAGGCGGAGCAGCTGACAAAAATTGAGCGTAAGTCGCTGGTAAGTTATATTTACATTGGCGAGCCTAAGAATACGAGCAAGTTTGGTTCTGAACCTCGTATTCAGGTAAACGACGTATTAATTACTCCCAATGACATTGTTCAATTTGTGAACGTGGAAAAAGACAAATTACCTGAGGCAGAACGTGATCAAATAACCATGTCTTTAAAGGTAGACCGGGAAGCTGAGATGGGAATCGTTTCTGACGTTCAGCAAGAACTTCGGGAAGCAAATGCCCGAAAAGTAATGTATTCTACTCCTAAAGAATTAGCCGAGGGGATATAAAAAGTACTAAGTTTAGTTTAAATAAATAGGAGAGGGCTTTTCATTATGGAAAGCCCTCTTTTCTTATAGCCTTTCGATTATATCATTAATGCGTAGACCGGTTTTAAAAGAGATAGTGAAAATGATTGCGTCAGGACTTTGCTATTTACTGCTGCTTTTTTTAGCAATTAAGTTATTGCGCCGAATTGTTATACACGGCTTAGTCAATAATCATCTTCATGATACACGGCTCTTTACAAATGATAGGAAAACAGCGTTTCGCGCATGAGTTTTTCTCCTTGTGGATGCATTCGTAGCAATGGCTTTTGAACCAGTGCTAGCAATGTGAGTGAGATGAATTAGAAGTCATGTGCCTTGGGTTATTGTATCAGTGGGAATGTGATACATCCAGCCTATCATACGACACGAAGTCACTTAGAGATCCGGATAAAGCAACATCAAGCCGATAATTACCGTGATTAGGTAGATCATGGTAACAGGTATCCCTATCCTGAAAAAGTCCCTAAAATTATACCCTCCAGGTCCGTAGACAATCAAATTGGTTTGGTAGCCAATTGGAGTAATGAATGCTGCTGAGGCTGCAAAAGCAATTCCGAGATAAAAAGGTTCTCCTGATATATCCATGGTTGTGGATATGGAATAAGCCAATGGAAATGCGATGGCCACAGCGCCTACGTTAGTGATAAATGACGTTAAGACAGTTGTTATGATCAGCAGGCCACAGAGAATCCCCAGTGGTCCAAGTGGCATTAGTAAATCCATGATCATTTCCGATATTATATTTGCAGCACCACTTGAAATTGTTGCCTGGCCCATCGCAAGTGAAAGCACCAAAATTGCAATCATGTTCATGTCCAGATCTCTTTTAATATCCTGTCTCGTGATCATTCCAAGCCCGATCATTAAGGTGAAAATAATCAGAAGCGAAGTAAATAACGAAAAGAAACCAAAAGCAAGGAGCACAATGGCCAACAGTCCGATTGCTATCAGCGAATTTTTCTTTTTTCTGCCCGGATTGAATAGTTCTTTAATGTTTGAAACGATATAAATATCGCGATAAAGGTCTACCCTGTCTCTGAAATTTGGACCCGCATAAACCAACAGCAAGTCTCCCGGACTTATTTTTATTTCTCCTTCCAAACTGCTTATTCCATTGTCGTTTGCTACCATATGCGGCGGAATGATCACGTTGATCGGAACATCGACAACTCTGGTCCTCAACGGATTTCTGTTGG
>Ga0068630_1000263_pt1 | contig 16107 bp, 15 predicted proteins | sample InSIn4gowninarea_FD_77433 | JGI IMG/M metagenome (GOLD analysis project Ga0068630, IMG submission 77433) | Clean room microbial communities from NASA Spacecraft Assembly Facility at Jet Propulsion Laboratory, Pasadena, California, USA -... ... | reverse complement strand
TATCTAGGAAATTTAAGAATCGCTCAAGTTGTAAGCTTAATATTTGTACTAATAGGAGTGGTTTTACTGGTATATGCTAAAAAGAAAAATTTCCCACCATATTTTAAAAAGAAGAAAGAGATTGAAAAGAAAGAAAAAATAGTGAAATTTAAGTAAATATAAAAAATTTATTATAAAAAAATCCGGTGATGATGATTACTTTGTTTCTAAGGATGAGAATAGTGAAACTAATGATGAAAACTTGGCCGCCTTAGGTGTTGGAGCTATGAGCCATGGTTTTACAAATTTAGATATGACAGCAGCCTATGCCTCACTAGCTAATGGAGGAGAATATATAGAACCACTTACATTTTCTAAAATAGTTGATAATAATGACAATGTAATATTTGATGATTTAAAAATAAAAAAAGCCACAGTAACTAGCGATCAAACCGCATATCAAATGACCTCTGCCCTAGAAAGTGCAGGAGAGTATTATGAAAATATTTACTTGAATGATACAGAATTTGCTACAAAAACAGGAACTACTGATGACAAGGTAGATTTTTGGTGTATGGGTTATACCCCATATTATACAGTAGGCTTCTGGATGGGCGCTGATGATCAAAATTTCAACCTAAACAGCAATAGTGTTGATAGGGCTGCCCTAATGTGGGGAATCATAAATAATAAAATCTTAGAAGATAAAGAAAGTAAAACCTTCATCGAGCCTAAGGGTATAAAACATCTTGAAGTAGATACTATGAGTGGTAAACTACCAACTGATATATCAAGAGCTGATCCTAGAGGAACAGTTATTGAAGAAATATTCGGTGAAAACAACTATCCGAAAAAAGAAGATGATGTCCATGTCTGGGCAACAATAGATACTAGAAATAACCTTCTAGCAAGCAATGTAACACCAGAATTCTTAATGGCAACTAGATCATTTATATCTCCTAAGGATAATTATGATCCAAATAAATTTGATGGGATAAAACCCCAAGACTGGGATTATAGGGTACCAACTATCTACTCCGATCTAATTTATGTTCCACCAAAAGAAGAACCTAAAGTAGATAAAGATAAAGATAAGGATAAGGATAAGAAAAAAGATAAAGACAAAGACGTTGATAAAGAAAATAACAAAGAATCCGGAAATGATACGAATAAGTTAGATGATCTTCTAGATTATTACAAAGAGGGCTTGAGTAACTTAGAAGAAAGTCTTAAAAATAATAATCAACAACCTTAAAGTAAAAAAATCAGGCAAATTGCCTGATTTTTTTTACTTATTAAAGCTTTTTGTTTCCTTTTCCTGTAACTAATCCTACTATAAATAGTAAAATTACTGCACCAATAACTGCAGATACTATTTGCATGAATAAGCCAGGATTTCCAGAATTAAATAAAGTTCCTAGTAACCAGTTTCCTATAAAACCTCCGATTACTCCTACTACTATATTAGCAAGTGCTCCCATTTGAGCATCCCTGCCCATGATCATACTAGCAATCCATCCTGCTAAAGCTCCTATAATTATTGAAGCTAATAAACCGTAATTTCCCATTAGAACTACTGACGCTAATAATGCATTATTTCCCATAAGTTCTCCTTTCATTAATTTCATTTTATGATAAAGTAATAATATATGATACTACTTTTAACGGTTTAAAATTATATAACCGCTAGTATATATATATCCCTAAAAGTAAAATTTAAACAGTTTTCATTCATAAAACTATCAAAATTAAGGGTATTTTTATGGTATAATAACAAGGAGGTAATTATGAATGATATAAATGTTTTAATAGTTGAAGATGAAAAAAGCATATCTGAAATACTTAAAAATTATTTTGAAAAGGAATCATATAGAGTATTTTTAGCCTATGATGGTAACCAAGCTCTAGAGATTTTCGAAAACAATGACATAGACATTATTCTTCTAGATTTAATGCTTCCTAAAATTATGGGAGAAGAGGTGCTTAAAGAAATAAGAAATAAATCAGATGTTCCAGTAATAATATTATCAGCCAAGGTTGAAGAGGATGATAAGGTTAAAGGCTTAAGACTTGGGGCAGATGATTATGTTACAAAGCCATTTTCTCCAAAAGAGCTTTTACAAAGGGTTAAAGCAGTTTTAAGAAGAATAGAAAAATATAATATTCCAAGGGCTGATATCATAAGAACAAGCGATGGTAGATTAGAAATGGACCTTGGTTATAATAGATTCATAAAAGATGGAGTTGAAATTTCACTTACTAAAAACGAATTTTTCATAGTGAAAACACTATTTTCATCACCAAATAAAATATTTACAAGAGAAGAGATTATAGAACTAACCTTTGGCCTTGACTATGACGCTTATGATAGAGCCATAGATACTCATATTAAAAATATAAGACAAAAAATCGAGGACAACCCAAAAAAGCCGCAATATATAAAAACTATATATGGTATGGGCTATAAATCAGGTGGTATTGATGACATCTTTAAGGAGTAAATTAATCAAAAACTTTATTGCAGGCATTCTTGCCTGCGTATTAATTTACTCAATTTTAATTACGCTTCAAGTCTCACTAAAATACAATCATTTATTTGAATTAGAAGAAAGTAAAGATACCAAATATGTAATCGAATGGTTTAATAGGCTTAATGATGATCCTTTGGTATCTAAAGATTCAATGTGGTCTTACCTAAGGGAGATAACTCAAGAAAAAAAGATAAACCTAAGATATATAGATAATGATACCAATGAGATAAATAGCATAAATAACATGGATGAAATAATTAGTGAGGATATAAGTACAAAAACTTATAGAATCTTTGCTCCTTCAAGAAAATTCCCTCACGGCAAGCTAGAAATAGATTATATAAAGGATTTTTCTACTGTAAATATTTTACAAAATGATTTTAGAAACGCTTTACTTATGGCTCTAATTATATCAATTTCTATTGGTCTTGTGATAGCAATTGTTTTATCAAAAAATATATCGATACCAATAAGAGAAATTACAGATGAAACTAAAAAAATAAAAGCAGGTATATACGAAAAGTCTAATTTTGATGATAGCAATATAAATGAGATTCACAACTTGCAAAATAATATTAAATTTTTATCTGAGTCTTTAAGAAGCGAAGAGATTATTAGAAAAAAATATGCTCAAGATATATCTCACGAATTACGTACACCTTTAACTAATTTAAGATTATATGTTGAGGCTATAGATGATGGAATTATTGAATATGATAGTAAATTTTCCTCTACTATGATGGAAGAATTAAATAGGCTACAAAGTCTAATTGATGATTTAAAAAAATCATTTGATGAAAGTGTTTCAATAAATAAACTAGACCTTAAAGAAACTAACTTAACTACCCTCATAGAAAGAGTTTTAATAGGTTTTAAAGGAAACTTTTTAAGTAAGGGAATAAAAATAGAAAAGGATTTAGGTAGAAATATAGAATTTTTGACAGATCAAGACAAATTCATTCAAGTTCTACAAAATCTGATATCAAATTCTATAAAAGCTATTGGTGAAGATGGAACTATAAAAATAAGTCTAAAAGAATCATCAAAACACATTATTTTAATAGTAGAAGATGATGGGATAGGTATGGATGATGATATGTTAGATATGATATTTGAAAGATTTTTTAGAATAGAGGATTCCAGAAATACAAAGACAAATGGAGTTGGTCTTGGACTTTCTATAACTAAAAATTATGTTTTAGCCCTAGGTGGGAAAATAGAAGTTGAAAGCGAAAAAGATATAGGAACTAGCTTTATTGTTACTTTCTATAAATAAAGTAGGTTAATATGAGAAATAAAGTAGCAAGAAAAAGAAGTAGAAAAAGTTCATCTAATAATAGAATTTACTCAAATAGACATAAAAGATCAAGAAGGAAAAATAGATCTATTTATATAAAAAGAAGGATTGGTTTAATTATAATATTACTTATTATTTTAGGACTTATATATTTTTTCTTTTTTAAAAATAAAAATGAATATCAGACAAAAGGATACCCTCAATTCAAAGATGAAGTATTAAAAGATTTAGAAGATGAAGTATTTGTTTCAAATAGTAAAGGTAGAAGTTTAACTGTAGCAGAAAAAAGCGATGATTTGAGAATACTAAAAGATACTTTTATGAAAAATTATGCTTTTTCTAATACTAATAAGGACATTTTCATCTCTTTTATTAAAAATTTTGATTCTTTCAATACTAAAGTTAAAAATAGCAAAACTGATCAAGAATTCTATGATGTTATAGATGAGTATCTAGCTAGCTTAGAAGATCCCTCAATCAAATTGATTGATAAGAAAACCTATGACAATTACTTTGATTATTATAAAAATAATAAAACATCCTATTTAGGCAAGGTTTTAGGCGAAGCTTCAACGGTGGACAGGTATGAAAGACTCATAAATAAGAAAGAAATCGACAATCACATAAACATCACCTCTCCTAAGCAAGGAGTGATTTTAATAAGACTTAATGATTTTAATATATCTAGTTTAAAAGACGATATTGATATAATTATTGAAGCTTTCGAAAACAATAATCAAATTGATAATATAGTATTTGACCTATCAGGCAATTCATCTATGGATTACTTATATGCTAAGGAGTTTAGCAGTTATTTTATAGATAAAGATCTTACAATTGATAGTACTGTTTATTTTAGGGGTCATATCTTTGAAAAAAGTGTAGAGAATATAAAAGACTCAAAAGAGTTAGCTACAACAGTAGATGATATAAAATCCATATCAAATACTCCTATTAATGATGATAACTCAAATATAGACTTTGAGTATTATAAAAATTCTGCTAGAGTAAGAAGTGTTATTGATAAAAAAGATACATTTAGAAAAAGAAGCTTATATGTACTAACTGATGAAAATACTGCAAATGAGGCAACTAGAATGGCTTATATATTTAAAAATTCTAATGCCTACCTTATTAAAAATTCTTTTGAATCAACAGATACTGCTAATGATATAATAAATCCTTTTAGGGTAAATTTTATAAGCCTTCCCCACTCTGGACTTGTTATATCTCTAAAGGATACAATAAGTGATAAAGACAAATTATATTTAGAATATGATCTAAGAATAAATTCGAATGATCCAATTGATTCGATTTTAAATCAAATAAAATAATTGTAAAGAAAAAAAGATTATGAAAAATTCATAATCTTTTTTCTATATTAAGCTCTTCTAATAAATTGAAGTGATTTTTTCTCACCTAATTTACCAGCCCATGCTGATATTAAAAGTGCTACAATTAGACCTAGGAATGTAAGAACTGATCCGATAGAAGCCTTGTTAGAAGCATCTTCGCTACCTTCTTTAATATCTTCAACTGTTTGGTCTACTTTTGTTTGTGTTTCATCTGCTAATCTTTCAATTTCATCAGAAGCTTCATTTAATGATGTTTCTGCTTGTTTGCTTGCATCTTGTAAGCCATTGTAGATATTATCAGTAACTTCATCTGCTTCCTCATCACTTAAGTCTGAGTTGTTTTTAACTGCATTAGATATTGCATCCCTATCTGCAGAATCAGCTATAGTTTTTGCTCTATCTTTTAATGATGTTGTTAGATCATTAATTATTTGATCTGAGTTTTCAGGATTTAGTGCTACATCCTTAACAGCTTGGGCAACCTCATCCTTAGACTTATCAATTTCACCTTGGATATATTCAGGTTGTAATTCTTTGACATCTGTATCTTTTAGGTATTTTTCTATATCACCTTGAAGATTTTCAGTATCTACATCTGCTATTTGGCTAGATGCTTGTTCTAGACCCTTTCCTATAGCATCTGATGCTGTTGATGCAACACCACCTGCTGCATTTGTTGCAGTTTTTGTTACAGACCCAACTACATTACCTGCTAAACCTAATACTGATGCGATTGCGTTAAATATTAGTGTTAGTAAAAGTAAAATAGTTACAGCCCAAGTTATAGCTCCGTGTAGATAACCTGTTGATCTTGCTGCATAACCTGATACAAATCCACCAGCACAAAATGATAATATCAAAATTATAATAGTAGAAATTGCTGTACCTATTCCTATGCCTTCTAATGGATTAGCTGATGTTGGTGAAAATAATCCAAATCCTAAAGCTGCTGTAATTAAGCTTAGTGTTGTAAATACTGCTGCTGCAGTTGCAACACCTGCTAGAATAGCACCCCATTATAAGTTTCTACCAGCCTCAATTGGACTTGTAGCTTGCTCATAGATTGGTCTACGAACATTCACATTATTGTTTTCATTTCTTTTTTCTGTCATTTTTCCTCCTTAAATTGGTCTAAAAGAGGTGGTTTTCGCCAAAATTTTAACTTAGGCTTACCACTTATTAACTCCCTTTGTTATTATACCCTAATTTTTCTTATTAACCCAATTTTTTGTAAAATCTTTGTTCTCTAACTATTTCAGAAACCATGTCTCTACCTTTACTCATTTTTTTTATATTTTTTATATCTAATAAGATAATCTCATTTTTTATAAGTTCGTTTTTACTATTTTCACTTAAGTAAGATGAATTAACAACTAGGATAGATTTAGCATCAGATTTTATATCTTTGGTATTTTTTATCATTTCATTGACATAATCTTCTGATATTTCTTTTTTATAGGGATAGGGTTTTATTTCTATGGCATACCTACTATCTTTCTTCCTTGCATATAGGTCAAATTTGTGACTTAGTTTATATTTTTCTTCGTAGGCTTCAACTTTGTAACCACATTTTATAAAGGCATTAGCAACAAATTTCTCAGTTGTATACTGAAATTGAATGTTTCTTAATGCATTTAATAAGTTTCTAGGATTTATTTGAAAAATCCCCCTATATTCAGTTTCATCTTGGTATCTTTTTATATCAAATCCTATAACTAAGTCTTTGACAACATTAAAATTCCCATGGGCTATAGCATTTCTTATGTGACGAAGCACTGCCATTGTTTTTGTTTCAGATTCATCTGCTAGGGTCATTACGAGTTTTTGCTCATTTATATTTATTCCCTCTAGAAAATAATCAACTATATCTTCAGCTATACTTTCATCAAAAAGAACATCCTCATCTTCTAATTTCATCGCTTGGGTAATTTCAGCAAAAATATAATCATCATATTCAGGATTTGTTAGTAGCTCGCTGGTTGAGGCTTGCTCTGATGAGATATTAGGCACATACCATAATAGATATTTAATAGCCTCATCTAAATCTTCATTTAATTTTATAGGGATTTCTTTGTGTTTAATCTCATACTTATAGGTGTTTTTCCCTTTTTTAAGTTCGAATTTTTTAGTTATTTGCATATTTCCTCACTCTTATTTTTATAATTTGTCATCAAATATTCATAGGCTTTATCTAAATCTATTTTATTATTTATAAGGTATTTAACTTTTAAATCAAAGGGTATAAGGTTCATGTATTTATTAGTTGATAGGTATGCTTGTACTAGTAAAGGATTTTTTTCTAAATACGATATAAATTTTTCTTCATTTAATTTATTATTTATTGCAAGAGATAAAATTTTATAAAGATCCTTTCCATAAACTGCCCCCTCTGTTTCACTGATATTAAATTTATTTGACTTGCTTAAATAATTAAATATTAATGCTAGGGTTCTATTTACTTTTGTTGATCTAAAGGTTACTAATTTTTCGGTATCATCATCATTTAAAAAATAATATTTATTATTTTTTATTGTTAAATTAATATCTTCTAGTACGGCTCTTATCTTTTCATCTTTGATATATTTATCTTTATTATTTAGAATATCAAGCATTTTTTCTCTTATATCATCACTAATATCTATACCTTCATTTGAAGAAAATCTAGGAGATTTTCCCTCTGGAGCTTTTTTTACTAAAATTTCTTTCTTTCTATCATTAATATTTGTTATTTCCCAGATAGAACCAGCTAGATATATATTTTCACCAACTTTTACATCAGTACTTTTGTTAAGGCTCCCTATTGAATTTTTTCCCTCAGTTACCTTATAAGAATCCTTACTTATAAATTGATTATAAAAATATCCCATGGATAATAGTTTTTCTACATTTAACCCTACTATATATTCATTGCCTATATCTTCTATATATTTATTTTCAATTAAATGTTTTAATATCTTTAAAGACTCCTCATATGTGATATTAGAAAATACCGGTAATTTTCTTCTTAAATTTGCGAAATCAACCTTATTTATGCCATTATTTTCTAATAAATATGCAAGGATTTGATGAGAAAATACATCATATGGTTTATTAACTACTTCTAATTTTGAGAATTCACCATTTTCATATAAGTCTGTTATTGCTAATGATTGGAGTAGATCCCAAGGGTTTGTTAAGATTTGAACTAATTTATTAATGTGGCTTTTTCTACCGCTCCTGCCTAGTCTTTGAGCAAATGAAAGTGTTGTAAAACATGAGTTATACATTATAACATAATCCAAAGCTCCAATATCTATACCTAATTCTAAAGTCGAGCTAGCGCATATAATAAAATTGCCTTGACCAATTGATTTTGCAAACTCCTCTATCTTAAGCCTTTTTTGTTTGCTAACAAAAGAATGGTGGGCAAAAACCTTTATATCTAAATTTTTATTTTTTATAATTTTCTTAATACTAACACTTATTTCTTCAACCAGCTTCCTTGTATTAGGAAATATAAGCACCGAGCCTTTTTTTGAAACTTCTAAAATTTTTTCTAAGATTTTCTCATTTATATGTTCTGCCTGCTCATAAAAAATGACATTTTCCAAGGTATTTTTGTACTTATCTACTAAAATATTAGTACTTCTTTGGTTTATAAAATATGATTTTGCTATATCATAGTTTCTCATTCCAATAGTTGCAGATAATCCAATCATCCTCGGATTATTATCAGTATATCTTAGTAACCTGGTAAGTACTGATCTTAATGCAATTGATCTATTGCCTGATAAAAAGCTATGGAGTTCATCTATTATAATATAATCTACATTTTTGAAAAATTTATAAGCCCTATCACTTCTTAGGCACAAAAATGCTTCCAATGATTCAGGGGTAATCAATAATATTCCTTCCGGATTTTCAAGTATCTTTTTTTTAGCTTGGGTGTTTGATTCAGAATGCCAACTTGTTATTTTTATTTCTAAATCATCGCACATTTCATTTATTCTTTTAAACTGATCATTAATTAGAGCTATAAGAGGTGAAATATATATAATCCTAATTCCAGCCTTAAAATCATCAACTTTACTAATGCAAGGTAAAAAGGCCGCTTCAGTTTTTCCCCTAGCTGTAGGAGCTTCTAAAATCAAGTTGTTTGTAGTTGAATAAATATGCTTTATTGATGCCTTCTGGATACTAGTTAAACTAGGCCATTTTTTATCATATATATATGACCTTAATTGTCTATTTAACAAATCATAGTATTCAGTCATATTATTTCAATCTCATCATCTAAGTTTAAAGGATCTTTACTTACAGCCTTATTAAAATCAGTAAATTTTGAATTTAATATTTCATTTATAGTAAAATTATCATTTTGTCTTTTTATATCTAAAATTTCCAAATAATCTTTTATTACTGCCCTAGGTGTCAAAAATTCTTTTGCTCCAGGTCTATTGAGCTGGTAATTCATATATGAAAGTATATCATCTTTTATTAAATTAATGTTTGTTTTATAATTGGTATTATATATGTTTAAAAGATTTTCCAAAAGAGTATAAATCTGTTCATCAGTTAAAACCTTAAGCTCTAAAACTGTTTTATTAGTATTTATTATATCCAAATTTGAAGGAGAGTCTAAAGATAGTCTACTTTTTAAAGCCTTGTATGAACTAAGGCCCCTATTTTCATCATAAATTGTTTTAAAAGTCGCTCCGAAATTTATAAATATCCCCCTAGCCTTATTTGATTTACATTCATTATAGATATTTAAAATCCTCTCATAATTTCTTTCTCTAGTGACAGATTGAGGAATTTTATATAAGTTTACTGCCTCATCAAAGTTGATTACAAAACCACTATATCCAGCTTTTAGGAAAAATTCTCCTAGTAACTTTATAGCATCAAAATAATTATCATCATTGATTATTTGATTGATAGAAAGATCTCTTTTAGATTCTGTCTTAGTTGGTATATCTGCCCTAAACCATCTTAATGCCAAAAGTTTATCAAGAGTGTTTTGATTTATAATAGCCCTATAATAAAATATCAAGGCCTTGGAGAATTCATAGCTTAATGATTTATTAGTAAAGTTAGATATATCACTTATTATAATTTCCTCAACCAAAGCCTTATCTTCTCCATTTATAATAGCTTCTAAAGGTTTATTTGTCTTTAAAGAAACTTTTTGGAAAACTTCTTGCAGGTAAGATTCTATTATATCTGCTAAAGCAGAAGAATCTCTTTTTGACTTAGTTTTAATATTATCTACAATTTCCCTGTATAAGGCAACAGCCTTCCTATCAGTAGCATAAAATCTTCTTTGAACAGCTAAATCTATAGTTGAGCATACAAAATCTTTTTCCAAGGCTAAATTGGATATAGTTGCTAGCATAAAGCTTTTTCCAGATCCAAAATCTCCTACCCAAAATCTTATATCACTTCCACCTTCTTTTATGTCAGTTAAAATCTTAATTACTTCTTCTACTTCTTTATTTCTGCCAACCAATAAATTACCTATCCCCAGAGTTGGTGTAACTCCAGCCTCTAAAGCTTTTATTATATTATTAGCAAACTTAGGATTTATACTTTTCATTAATAATCTCCTTTACCATATCTACATAATATGGATCTATGTAGATTTCATTTTGATCTATTATTATGCTTTGGTCTTTTATTTGTTCATATAATACTTCATTAATGTTGTTTATAAATGAGTTTAGTAGTTTTCCAGAACCTAGCAAAAAGTTATTTGCTTCTTCTAATTTAATAGTTTCTTTTTCTATTAAATCTTTTAAAAATAATATTGAAATTTTATCTAAAGTTATATTTCCCTCGTTTTCTTGCTCTTTATTATCAACCTCAGCTTTTTTTTTAGTATAATTTTTCTCAATATCTAAAGGATAGTCTAAAAATTCGTCTATAGTATTAATAGTAGCTTTAAGCTCTTTTCTTGATTTTTCGATTTTCTTATCATCAACAACTACTTTTTTAAGTTCCTTTTGCTTTAGCTTTTTAATATCATTTATTAGATTTTCATCTAAGGTATTTAGACTTACCAAATTTAAAAATTTTTCGTAATTTGCTTTAATTATTATGCTAAAAAGCACTTTATCTGTATTTTTTTTTGCTTTGTTGTACTTATATAGGTAGTATAAACCTATGATTTTATTATTAATATCATCTGTTTTTATTAGATTATTAGCTAAATTTGTAATCTCTGAATCTTTTTGATACTCATTCATAAGTTTTAATTTTTTATCTAAACTGAGTCTACTTATAAACTCCACTCTTTCCTTAACTTTCTTAGGTCTTTTAGATAAATATTCATAATTTATTTCATAAATAATATTGGTATCTAAATTCTTGATATACTCATTTTGAAATACCAATACCTTCTCTAGAATTTCATCTAGGTTATTTTTTATGAATAGGTCTTTCTTATCACTAGTATCTATATTTGAAAATATAATAAATTCTTCTCTAACTCTTGCCTCACTTATAATAAAAAGTGCATTTATCAATTTTTTTGAAAGAGTGTATGGGCTTAGATAAGATGTCATTTTTGTTTTGGCTATTTTATCTGTGGAAAATATATATTTAAGGGTTTGTAAGAATAAGTCTATTATTAAATCAAAGGACTCTTCTAGGTTTACTATAGAATTATTTCTCTTACTTAATAAATTTATTGCCATTAATTCCTTATTAGAAAAATTATATTCATCTCTTTTCTTGCCAGTCTTATCCCAAAAGACAACATTCCTATTATTATCAGTAATATTGAATACTGTTTTTATTGAATCATCTATATAGTAAAATTCTTCAACAAGGATTGATACTTGGTCACGAATAAATTCCGATAATTGCTTATTGGTATATCTTCTAAAGACATCTATTAGGGGATTTATAGAATAATAATTAAAATCCCTATCATATTTTGAAATTATAGCTATTTCACTTATATTATATAAAATTTTATAGACACTTCTTCTATCATTTTGCAAATGCATCTGCTTATTGACTTTCTCTAATGAACTATTATATTTAATTAGCTCATCTTCTAAGGAAATTGCAAGCTTTGAGTATATTTTTAAGCAAGTTGATCTAATAGCCATCTGTTTTTTTGACCTGTTTTCTTTGCTATCATTTAGCTTTAAAATCCAATATTTTTCAGATGTTTTATCAATATTTTTATAATCATTATTTTCTATGCTTAAGCTTTTCTTTATTGATTTATTATTAATTTTTCTTTTATATACTCTCTTATTATTTGACTTAATGGAATCCAAATCTTCCAATAATTCATTAACAAAAGACCTTATATCATCTAAGTCCATAAAATATTCCTTACTAAATATCAAAATATAATATATTTAAAAATTTATACTTATCCGTGTTTGATAATTTTTTGCATAGATTCGTATACAGATGGTTTGTACATTTGTCCAAATTTATTTAAGTGGATCATTAGAAAATATAGTCTGTAAAATTCAAGTCTTAGGGAAAAATTATCTTCTAATGGAAAATTCTTTCTATACTGCTTATAAAATTCTTGATCAAAACCACCAAAAACTGTGCTTATTCCTATATCAAATTCCCTATCCCCATAAAGTGGAGATGGATCAAATATGGCACTAGTTCCATCTGATAAAAACATAAAATTCCCACTCCATAGATCTCCATGTAATAGAGAAGGCTGGCTAGTATGGTTGAGTAATTCTTTTTCTATAATTTTTCTAACTTTTTTATAATTATCAGTATCTATCTTTGTAAAAAAGTCCTTATCAACTAAATTTTGGTCTAATTCATCAAGTCTTGTATCTAAGAAAATTTCTATCCATGTATCCTTGTATGTATTATCAAAACTTATTGATGATCCTTTGTATGGATAGTCAAAACCAAATTTATTATTTTTTGATTGAACCTTATGAAGCTTCACAATTAAATTAGCTAAATCTTCGAAGTTAGAAACTCTTCCCTCTTCTAAAAAACTTAATAACAAATAGGCCTTTGAATCTATATATCCATTTGCAATAACCCTTGGAGCTTTTATATCATTAGCAATAAAAAGATTTAATCCTGCTATTTCATTAATAAAAAAGTTTGGATCATTTGTTTCTTTTACTAAAAGAAAATAATAACCATCATTTGTATAAACCTTATAAGCTGAATTTACATCACCACCAGAAACTGATCTAATATCATATATACCTTCTACAGGTAAATTCTTTAATATATTTTCCAAAATATCACCTCAATTATATTTCTACCCTATTCGAGTATTTATTAATTACATTTTTACTTTTATATTATTCATATTTATTTATAAAATCATTGAAAAATAGCTGTCACTGTTAAATCATTGAAAAAATATTTGACATATGCTTAATTTTATCCTATAATCAAATTAGAAATAAAAACTGTGAAGAGAATAGTAGATTTATTAAGACTACAAAGAGAGACTAAGTTTGGTGAAATTAGTTTAGTTAAGATAAGTTGAAGATGGACTCTAAGTTGCTTATATGATATTTAAGATAAGCCGGGTTTGCCCGTTATAGCAATAGAGTATGTAAGTACTTGATAAGTTATTAATTGTGAGATTAATTTAAAATAAGGTGGTAACACGATAGACCTCGTCCTTTGTTAGGATGGGGTCTTTTTGATTAATAACAACTAGCAATTTTTATTTCTAATATTACAAAATATAGGAGATTAATATGAGCGTAAAATTTTTAACAGTTGGATCACTACTAAGAAATGAAGAATTACTTAAGTATAAGAGAGAAATTGAAGATAGAGATGATATTAAATATCCTTTTTATGATGATTTAGAAGGATATAAAAAATGTGAGGATGAGGCTGTAAAAAAAGTTGTTGAAGATCAAATAAAAGCTGGTCTAGTACAAATTACAGATGGAGAATATTCAAAGTCCCTATGGCACCTAGATTTTGTTTGGGGTTTTCATGGAGTAGAAAGATTTATAAGAGATAGCGGGTATTTCTTTAGAGAAAACGATAGTGATGATAAATTTGAAACTAGAAGAGATATAGGAATTAAAATTACCGATAAACTTTCAGGCAAAAACCATCCTTTTATAGATCATTTTAAAAGATTGAAAAAATATGCAGGTGATAGAGTTGAAGTTAAACAGTGTATCCCTTCCCCATCTCATATATACGGTGAATTACTAAACTTTAAAGTTTTAGATCAATCACCTTATGAAAGTAATGATGAGTTTGCTAAAGACCTTAAGAAATCTTATAAAGAATTTATCGATGAGTTTAATCAAGTTGGTGGAGAAATAATTCAATTTGATGATTGCCTATGGGAACAATTTGCCAAGGAAAATAAAGAAAATCAATATGATAATAATAAAACTGACCTAGATAAGGATCTAGAGCTTGCAAATACTTATATAGATATAAATAACGAAGTTATTGATTATGCTCATAGTCTAGGACTTAAGGTATATACTCACAACTGTAGGGGTAACTACTCATCTAGAAACTTCTCAGATGGAACCTACGAGTCCATAGCCGATCTCTTCTTAAGAAAATTAAAATATGATAGATTTTACCTAGAATGGGATGATGAAAGAGCTGGTAGCCTAGATGCCTTAAATGCTTTTAAAGATAGAGATGATGTTGAAGTTGTAATAGGTCTATTATCAAGTAAGACTAGCCAGTTAGATGATGAAAAAAGAGTATTTGACCTTCTTGAAAAAGCTAGCCAAATCATAGATAAAGATAGACTATATCTATCTCACCAATGCGGTTTTGCATCTTGTGATAATGGTAATGAATTAAGTATAGACCAACAATGGGCAAAAATAGCACAAGGTCAAGATATTGCATATAGATTTTGGGGGATATAATGAGTAAAAATCTTATAGATAAAATCAATAATCTTAACAAAGTTAGCCTAAGCCATCAAGTCCATAGTGATATACCAAGATTTGAGGCATTTGATAGGCTTAGTATAAAAGAAGTTGCCAATATTGAAGATCATGGCTTTTGGGGCAATGAAATTACAATAGGTAGTCAATATGGAACCCATATTGATGCACCTAATCATTTTTCTAAAGGTAGAAGGAAGCTCCTTGACATAAAATTTGAAGAGAGAATCCTACCCCTATACGTTATCGATATCAGTAAAAAAGTTTGTGATAACGAGGACTATGAAGTAAGTTTAGAAGATATAGAAGATTTTGAAAAAGAACATGGGAAGATTGCAGAAAAATCATTCGTCGCACTAAGAAGCGATTGGTCTAAGAGATTTTCAGACCCCCTGGCTTTTGTAAACAAGGGTAGTGATGGTATAGAACATACACCTGGTTGGTCCTTAGAGGTCTTAAAATTCTTAAATGAAAAAAGAAATGTTACTGCCATAGGTCATGAAACTTTAAATACTGACTCTGGAGTAGCTTTTGATAAAAATAAAGCTTTGGAAGGAGAGTTTTATTGGCTAGATTCAGATAAATACCAGGTGGAATTGTTAAATAACCTAGATAAACTACCAGCTACGGGAGCATTAATAATAATATCCTTCTCTCAAATTAAAGATATATCAGGATTTAACTGCGAAGTTAATGCCTTATTTGAATAAATTATAAAATCCTCATTTGATTGAGGATTTTATAATTTATACTTACCATCTCTTAATCTTTTATAAGCTTTGTCCATAACATCTACTTGATTTGTAAGCATGCTCCATACTTACAAGATTTCATAGATCAGTTTTTTCATATTATTGCTTCAAGATTAGAATAAAATAGTTGCTAAAATCACAATGGAATTTTTTTTCATTAAGACTTAATTTCAAATCATTATTTATTATAGATTTTTTACTAAATTAAATATATTATCATCAACCTCAATTCCTTCATTGAGCTGTTTTTGCTTTCTCATATATTGACCCAATCCAGGATATCTAACTAATTTCCCTACCTCTTTAGGATGAGCCTTG
>Ga0068630_1000260_pt1 | contig 16132 bp, 10 predicted proteins | sample InSIn4gowninarea_FD_77433 | JGI IMG/M metagenome (GOLD analysis project Ga0068630, IMG submission 77433) | Clean room microbial communities from NASA Spacecraft Assembly Facility at Jet Propulsion Laboratory, Pasadena, California, USA -... ... | reverse complement strand
TTTATCAAGCAAAAAACAGTTATTTATTGTTAAAAAACAATAATGTACAGCTACTAAAATAAATAAATTAATTAAGTAACATAAAATAAGTGTTCAATTATACCTTTCTAAACAAGTCAGTTTCTTGCTTTTGCTTCATACTTTGGAAACACATTTTTAAAAAAAATCTAGACTACTTTCCTTAACATGAGTTTTTCAGCCAAATGGGAGTCGTCGTCTTGCTCCTCTAAATACTAAAGCAATCCGTCTACATCGGTGTTTCCCAATCTTTTTTGTGCCATGCCCAACCTAAGCCTTCCTAAAATTATTATTATAGGAATATTAAAATTATTATTAATAAATTATTATGCCCCCCTATGTAACCCTTATGCCCCCCTTCCATTTGAAAAATGTTTCAGGAAAATTATGCTTTTAAAATAAATAAAAATAAAATCAAATACTTACCAATTATATCTACACAATGTATATATATTTTAAATCAACGAAACATTTACAACAATTTTTACGTACGCCTATTTCAAATTAACACCAAGTGAATGCTGCGAAACACTACAGAAGTTGCGACGGGCCATTCAGATGCGAACAACTGCATTGTTTAGCGAGATTTTAAAGTGTACGGGAGTCAGTCCACGCCGAGCCAGCCGTCTGCCGCATGGAGTTTAGCTTAACGACACCAAAAACCCAGTTGATATTTTGGTCTCATCAAACGAATTTATAATATTTATTGGGCGTAATTATTTAAGACTTTTCTTTTTTTCTTTCAATTTTGGCACCAAATTCTAGCATAAATCTAGCATTGCATTTAAACTCAAGTCGAATTCATTTTCGAATTGTCCCCCTTTACAATCAAATTGCCCCCCTGTGGGGCGTGGGCCCCACGTTGGGAAACATGGGTCTACATGGTGCAAAGCAGTTTCGTGTGTCATCCGCGCAGGCACTTCGTCCTCACTTACACTTTGTTTTTCTTCGTTCGCGTTCATTACTATTAATTTGTTCATTATCTCTACGACAGTCAGTCGATCATAACCCGACTCAGTTGCATCGCATTTTTTACATTAGCATTTTAGAACCTATTTTAATTTACCTGTTGCTGCCTTGGATAAAAATTTAGTTTTTTGGAAATTAGTAATTAAATTTTTTTTCGCGGCTCTCTCACTCGCGGATAATCGGTGCTCTATTGTATTTATAGATTTTAAAATAGACCGGAATTTTTTAGATAAATATCTCACATCTATATTGAAAGTGATATGGGACAACTAAAAGGAAACAAGTTATATGTCTTTTTCATTGTTCTATGAAAATGTACATGGAAAATCTTCATTAACACATTACAACGGAATACCTGGTTATTAAAAGACAGTTGGTAAAGCAGTTTTGAGAGTTAATAACGTGAACCTACCTGTTCGAACCACAATTTTCCAATGATGATGTTGTGGACACAGCAGTGGACGTTCGTCCAAGAATATACCTCGTTGTGTCTGTAAAGAAGAATGAGGTGCTTACGCATTTTCAACTCTGTTTGATACATTATATAAAATGAATCATTTAGTAAAATATCTATTATAGACATGTTTGATCAGAATGCACCAAAACTGGCAAAACAAATTATTTGGTCGTTCTGCCTACTTTCATGTTATTTCATTTCAAATCTTGAAAATATTTTGGTAAGATATTTCATGTCGATGTACATTTAGTGTGTGTGTTTGATATTTATGTACAGTAGAACTCTAATTATCCGAACTCCGACCATCCGAATCGCTGATTATCCGAGTCGATTTCAGAAAAAATATTAAGACAGAAATGCACTGAAATTCGCAAAATAATGATTCTTTCTACGCGCGGAATCTTGGATCTTGGTTAAGGCAATGATATTAAGCAGTTACATTATTAAGTACAGATGCTGTACTTATGCACAGCACTTGTAATTAAGCTTAAGATGTAAAGTATTGCTTTTTCATTTAATTAAAGTGAACTCCTTATTATCCGCGGAATTGAATAGCTCATTAATCGCGGATCAGCGAATTCCGCGGATAATCCGAAAAATAATACAAATAAACACGAAAATACTTATGAACACTTTTTAGCTGCAATACAGAGCTTAAGCATACAAAATTGTGACCTAATGGAAAGCTTGTTTTCACTTACATGTTTGCTGGTTTCCCAAAGAAATTCATGAACATATTTTTTTTTCGTGCTGAAACACCTGTTCTTTATTTGCAATTGAATTTTTAAAATAACATTTATCACCAAGTGATGCATCATCTTTTATGATGCAGTTTTACAAAGCGTAAAAAATATTATCGGGGAAGCAATCAATCCCGCAAGTAACTCGCAAAGCGGTAATCGATAGTACACTGTATTTATTAAAAGCTCTTTTTCTTTGAAAATAGTTTTTTCTCTTATTGTCAACATACATGCATTAATTAATTAAAACAGATTCTTTTTTCAAAAAAATCCAATTATCCGAATTTTTGATTATCCAAACGGGATCCGATCCCAATTGATTCGGATAGTTGGAGTTCTACTATATTTCGTTTTTGAACGATAGATCTAAATTCAACTGAAATCCCGCAACTGTGTGGTAGTTTCTTAAATAGTCGTTTTGTTCATTTTGAATAGAGTTAACAAGATTTTACCCTTTGCCCGCAATGCCTAACGCAAATGAAAAAAAACCCCGCAAAAATTGAATAACTGACAAACTACTTGGCACAAACATATGAAATTAAGCACAGTTAAAGTAGCCCTCCTCCATAATAGAGAAGCCAGGGTACTGGCGACTGGATCACAAGTGTGTTCGTAGTGGTAGTCTTTATGTTGTGGTAGTAGTGTAGTGGTAGCTTTATGTGGTAGCCTTTAAATAAAAAAGTAAAAGGAACATCTTGAAATGGTTCTGAGAAATCATTTAGATCTCTAATGCTGTCTAAGGACGTTAAAAAACAAGTGTTTGAAAGCGTGCATGAAATGTGCCTACTGTTCAACTGAAAGCTATTAAAGCTTTTAAATTCGAAAAAGGTTTTATAACTCAAATGATACGTGGTTATTAGTATTATACATTTTGAATAGCGTTCTGAAATCATATAATTATTAATATTTCATTTTAATATTTAATCAAAAATCATTATAATATTTCAAGTATACAAAATATGTTTTTAAAAAGCTCATTGGTGTATATAAAATAATGTATGTATCGAGTAAACAATAGATTACAAATTGGAATAGACAATAAAGAAAAATATATAGAGAAAATAATATACAGGGTGATGTTATTAAACTGTAATGTGTAATACCAGATGTGTAAATAAAAATAAACGAGATACCAAAAAACTTTTTCAAATTAATGTAAAATGAAGATCAGTGTTAAAAAAAAGGAATCGTAAGAGAGAATCCATATCTTCTTTAATTTCCATGGTGTCTACTCAGGGATATTACGATGAAATTTACCATAGTGTCTACCTCTTTATTCCACATGTTGTCAGAACAAGGTACAATGAGTCTTGCTTTTACAAAATGTAATAAGATAATATTTATAAGACAATATTTGAAGCAAAGTCACTTTTGAGAAGAGACCGTCTCTCTATGCTGAAAGTATTTTTAAATTATTTTTTCTTCAAAAAGTATACAACCAAGCCCTGAAACTAATATTTAATGCATTTAATGTCAAAGACCTTAAATACGGTAAACAACAGCCGATAAATTCATAAAGAAGAAAAAAACCCGGAACCCAAAGACAAAACAAACATCAGACAAGTATTGGTCTCCTGCACAAAGTAATAATATATAAACCTTACACATAAGTAAAATAAGCTATATTTCTGTTCATGAACATAAGAGTCAGCTTGGATAAAGACTGGAAACTCAGCAGAAGATTTTGCAGATCAAAAAAGCAAGCAGCGGAAGAAAGAACAAAGATGACGCTAAGAACAGAGATCAAAAGATCCAAGGAAAGGATTGACAGGAGAAGAGAAGAGGGATCGGTACGAAGGAACATAAAAAGAGTCACGTGAGTGGTAGAATTCACGGTTGATTTGCTCGGGGCCGCACGTGACCTAAAGGAAAAGTATCAAAAAGAACTTTGTAGCATGTTTCAGGATTTTGCAGGATCAGGATTTATGCCATAGTCGCATTTTTTGCAGAATGCAAAAGAAAATATTAGGATTACGTTACAGAAAAAACTGCATTATGATCAAGGCTATAGGTCATCATGTATTATGTATGGCTATGATCCACAATAGCTATATTAGCTTATATGTATTACAATGGCAATTATAAATTACAATGGCTATTGTGGATTATATGTATTACAATGGCAATTATAAATTACAATGTCTATTGTGGATTGTATGTATTACAATGAGAATTATAAATTACAATGGCTATTGTGGATTATATGTATTACAATGACAATTATAAATTACAATGGCTATTGTGGATTATATGTTTGACAATGGCTATTATGGATTATATATATTACAATGGCTATTGTGGATTATATGCATTACAATGGCAATTATAAATTACAATGGCTATTGTGGATTAAATGTATTACAATGGCAATTATAAATTACAATGGCTATTGTGGATTATATGTATTACAATGGCAATTAGAAATTACAATGGCTATTGTGGATTATATGTATTACAACGGCAATTATAAATTACAATGGCTATTGTGGACTATACGTATTACAATGGCAATTATAAATTACAATGGCTATTGTGGATTATGATACACATTGGCTATCATCGGGGATGGGTCAGTTGCCCTCAACGCGAAAGGGTCGAGTTGCCCTCACCGTCCAGATTCTGAGTGACCGAGTTGTCGTCATCCCCTTTTCCTTCTATAATGTATTATACTTTTGCGCATCTTTACCCCTCAGAATAGTACAGCAATTGAAGCATTGTACAGTAATTACTCAGTTTTCGTCTTGATGTAGATAACTTTACGTATAAATCTAGAATTACAAAAATAATTATAAAATCTTACTATAACTTCCACACACAGTTTTTTTCTTCACACTTTTTCCAAGGTAATGGACTTGCAATGGTAAAAAAAATACAGCTGGCGTGTTTAAAAGATTTGCGGAATGAACATTTGTCTGGTTTTGCGGAATCGGAATGTATCCTTTGTCTGGTTTAAGGTATAGGCAACTTAAGTCTAAATAGCATGGGAAATATCCCTTGTTTTGTATGAGAAAATTGTTAATTACTGCTTACTTGCTTATCATACTTGTTACCATCTTTTTTACCTGAGTAATAGGAAATAGTTTTAAGATATTCAAATCGTGTAACTTCAATATCATAAATTTTTCTTGCATCCTTTTCATATTTTTTTAAAAATATTTTGGACAATACGTTAAAATACCATCTACAAATACTACTTCACTTTTACATGGAATCCACGAATTAGATACCGTGGACAAACACACTATACTCCGATAGCTTTAGTGTTTAGTTGCAACATTTCTTCACTTTCAAATGATTTTATTTCAATAGATGAAAGAGCAAAATGAATATCTTTTGCTTCTTGCTTTTCGTATAATAAAGAAATTGTCTTTCCACCTCGCTCTCGGTTGGCAGATGAGTGGGGAGTGCAACTGAGCCTCGCCAGTTTACTGATAAGAAATACTTTGAGGTCAACTGACCCATTTGCTTCGATTGACAGGTGAGTGGGGAGGGCAACTGACCCTCGCCAGTTTACTAATAAGAAATATTTTGAGGTCAACTGACCCATTTGCTTCGATTGACAGGTGAGTGGGGAATGCAACTGACCCTTTCCCGCTATGATACACATTGGTCTATGGCTATGATCCACTTTTTATGCATTGAGAAGTATACTCAAAAATCGTGGAGACTTGTGATGCTAACAAAACAGTCTGTAGTAAGATTACTAAGTCTATTTCGCTGTCAAAAGCAGGAATAAAAAAAAAAAGAATTCAATTTCTGGTTGTGTGGTAGGTTTGACCTCAAAGTATGACGTTTCCTAATTTCTCAGCACAATATTGGAAAATATCATTGAGCTTGAAAGCGATGACTTCAAACGAATGGAGTCTGGGTTATTATATAAATTTGGTATTATGGGTGAAACATAAATTAGGGAAGGGGATTGGAACGAAGTCTTTGTGTTCTAAGGCTCTCAAAGACAAACGATAACTGCAAATGGCTTACTTGAGGAGGTGCACGGTGAGGGTTCCTTCGGGCTTTATCTCGAGCGACTTGCCCCAGAACTTGAGGCGTGGGTGGATGTTGCCATAGAAACGAAAGTGCTCGGACTCTGCGTGGAAGGCGCTCACAGGAGGATGGTGGCTCACTTGCTCGCACACCAGCCGGAAGCCCAGGTCCTCCCTAGAGTTTACAAGCAACGATAAATTAAGAAATATTCACATTGTAAACAAAACTCTCACGCATATCAACAGTTTCCCGAGTTTGATCTAATACTTTATTAAAAATAATTTTTTTGTTATTTTTGAAAATTGAAAATGACAATAAAAACACCTTTGAAAAATATTGGTACTAAACTGGCATGCACGTGCGTACAAATGCGTGCAAAATTATGGAAATCTGCCGGCCACCAACTATTGTTTTACTAGTAGCCAATGTTTTATGTATTAGAGAAACATTTAACACCCCGCAAACGCAAAAACGTAAAGAAAAGTAATTAAAGTTTATTTATCAGTAGCCATCTCAAACGCTATTTTTTATGTACCACTATCTATCATACACGCATGTACTAGTGATAAGTAGTTAACTACATATACCTGTCACTTAAGTTTTATGTTTTTTTCGAAAACTTTCATCTTGCATACAAACATTATAGTTAGCTGAGTAATAAAAGCGTTTCTTGATAACTTTAAAAGTGAAGGATCTTCTATTATAAGTGTGTAAAGCTGCGATCACACTTTGCACGATTTCACTCGGGCAATGCAAGAGCGACCGCAACGGCTGTTACAATCATCTTGCATACCCCGGCATTTTGCGCCTGCTGCTGGAGGATTGCAAGATAATTTAAACTGCCATGGCAGTCGCTGTTGCATGAGCGAGCGAAATGTTGCAAAGTAGGACTCCGGCTTGAATTTTAATCAGGAGGATTCGCATCTAATGCAGTTACGGAAGTAAAATTGAAAAGAAAATTACTTCATTTATTGTTAACTCTTCTGCAGTTCAGGTCATTCTTATCTGGACTGGAGCAAGTCATCTTCTTCAGTCAAGATAAGGGATATTTTCCCTCGAAGTTTTGAAGAGACCGATTTTAAACAGAAGGGTGCGTTGAATTTAACACATAGTCATTAGTGTTGTTTTGTTAAGCCTTCTTGAAGCGTTATGTTCTGTGTCAATGCAGTTTAATTCACCAAAAGGTTTAGCATTTTGCTCTCATGAGAAACAGCTTTAGTAAATGGCCTCAAAATGTCCTAAAATCCTGAAACTTTACAAGAATTCTCTACAAGCTATAGAAATGTTCTAAATGAGATTTAATGTACATTATATTTACCGATAATAATACTCTTGTAGGTTGAATATATTTATATTAATCAAATTACATGAAACCTTTTTATAACATTATAACATTTTCAAACTGCTTTTTTGGTTAACTTAGAAGTTTTCAAGGAGTGTTTCAATTTCAATGAATGTCAACCTTATTAATGAAACAAAAATAAGCATTTCCTTACCAAACATTTACTCGTAACAGAGAGTATATGTTTCAAAGCTTTCCATTCATAGAAAATATGTTTGCAATACAAGGTGTCCGCGAAAGAACTCCTTTGTGCTTTGAAAAGAAATAATTTTATTTAATCATAAAATTGGTTTGATGTTCTATATACATTATTTAAAAATAATATTGTCATGTTTTTTTTAATATTTAGTAGGTTTCCATATGTGACCGTCTGGGGCGCAGAGCACTTGGAAACGAGTCATCTTATGATCAGTTTATAGTCAGTCAATGATATCAGTTTAGATTACGATCAGTTAAGACTGCGTCGTTCAAGGATTGTTTCAGGTTTAGTAGACACGAATTACGGATTCTACTAACTACATTCTTTTCTGATATTTTCGGACCATCAGCCAGTTTAGCGTCTAAAATGTCTCCGTACAGTTATAACAGATTGTTTTTGTAAAAGCCAGACTGCAGGTCACTGGATCTTCAGCTGTGGCTTAGTATTACCTGAGTGAGCGTGTGCTACACTACTTCAAGGTCAACGATTGCAGCTTTGTCAGCTGTTGAAAAAACTAACTGAAATTGTTGTGAATGAAACTTAACGAGATACTGATTTAATGAGAATTAACTGACCTGAGTTATTTGATAACCGTCCAAACGATATGAATTTTTAAAAACCTCGGAGTTCTTTTGTGGATACATTGTGTATAAGTGTTCTACAGATAAAAAATATTTGTGAATGGGAAAAAAAACCCATTCAGTCTCCAGCTTTAAAAGTTTTAAAACATCTACAAGAGGTTGGATAAAACTAAAGACGCTAAACGGTAAACATGGCCACTGCCACATAAAATAAATAAATAAATAAAATAAAAATTAGTAGGAATTGTCTTGATGCCGCAGTGATAGTTTACATAACCATTGAAAAATTGTGTTTGCAACTTTAAATGGCAGAAAATATTTTTTAATGAAAAATATAGAAAAATAATTAAATTCTGTGCCGATTTTAACTATCGTCTGCTTCTACTATCGTAAGCAAAAGCCGTTGCCATGGCATTAAATTGTTAACGTTTTGAGAATCTTGTTGCCAGATTCCAGAATGAGCAGCTGAATTATGCATTAAAAATTAATTTCCTTTCTTAAGTTAAAAAATTAAAAATCTCGCACTGAGATTCTGACCTTCTTCTTCTTAATCCCCAAGGGGAGGGGAGCTGTATTTTACATGGGGTCTATGGGAACTAAGCCCGTCACCCCGTTTATTTTTTTGAGGCTGCATACTCCTCCTATAGGAAAATCACGTCGCACCTACTTGAAACATTGCCGCAGACACCAACAGATAGCGCCACGGACTATACACCTTCTACAATTTAGGCATAGACCCGAAGGAGAAGGTTACTCCGGGTCCCTGCATCCACGGCATAACGCTATGTTGAGCCACAGGACTTTCGGGTCCACAGATTTTACATGCATGTATCCCGCCTGTAGAGAGTGTGCCCCAACAGCACGCGGCCGGCCAAGGTGGTCTCCCACCCAAGTACTGACCGCGCCAGTTGCTGCTTCGTTTCGGTGACCTTACGGGAACCGGCACTCCCAACACGATACGCCGTTGGGGCTAGGTTCTGACCTCTGTATTTTCCTGCTCCAGAATGCCAAATTTCGTGTCTCCACCGGGTTGAAATAATATTTTATTGATGAAAAATATAGAAAACGAGAAGACTAAAACGATTCAAAAAACGACATTCGGAGACAAGATTTAGGTAGCTCCCCTACCTACCGGTGGTAGTCTAAAGTAAATGGCTATGAAATGACTATTGAATGGCTATTGAAATAGCTATGCTTACCAGGTACGTGTTTTGGATAAAACGTGAAGAAAATATTATTACAATTATTTAATACAATTAAGATAATATTTATTCTTTAACTAGAGCTTCAACAACACTAACATAATGCCCTACAAAATATTTCTATCAAAAAAAGAATTGAAGTGTAAAAGCATTTATCTAGAAACTAACAAACTAACATTCGAAAAACCAATTTACCAAGGAATAAAAGAATAAATAAAAAAAATTCGATCGTGTCACTCATTCGTAGATAAAATTTCCTTACATCCAAATCCTATTCGTTGATTTTTTAAAAAAAATTGTGATTTCCTACACTGAAACGTTTAAAAAATATATTTTTAAAGAAAGATGTAAGTTATATTTTATGATTTTATAAAGATCTTTTTATTCATTGGAAAGACGTGAACAACAAAAATTTTCAAAGATCAAACCTGGCATTTTATGATCACTGATTTGATTGGTTTGATCAGAAACATCATTAAGTTCTTTGATCGAATCAAATCAAATAACGTACTTATTTCAGTGTAATACAATTTAGAAAAGGTTTGTTAAAATTTATGACGTTTACGTATCCAGTAATATTGGAATAAAGATATACATGATACATTTGATAGAACACGTTAAGAGGTTATCAAAGGATCAGAAATCTTTAGTCATGCGGCTAGCGGACTGACAATATGAATCATCACGGAAAGCGAATCGTCTGATGAATTATCATTCACATCCAATTTGTAGCAAGATATGAGGAAGCATTTGATAATGGTATAAATAAATACCAAAATTGGATAACAGAGGAAAATGAAGAAATGTTATTCTGAAATTTTAAATCTTTTTCAAACATGGATTTCTAATCGACAATCTTACATTTTTAAACATTGGAAAATGGTTGTTTGTTTCATGTTGGAAGAAATATCGTTGAAATTTTATTGGATCCCTGATTGGTGGATTCTTTAATTTTTACGTATGGATAAAATTGACGTTGAAAGTTTTCACCTTGATACCATGGTAACCGTATTGCTATGACAAAAAAGAGGGAAAATGCACAAATTAATGTGGAGTTTAGTTGTTTTTCTGTATTTTTCATCAATAAAATTTAACACGGTGGAGGTATGAAATTGGGCGTTCTGGTGCAGAAAAAGACGGAGATCAGAGTTTTAATTTTTTAAATTCTAAAAGAGATATTAATTTTTAATGCAAAATTCTGCTGCTCAATCTGACAACAAGATTCTCAAAGCGCTTTGGTGCCATGGCAATGAGAGTATACGATACGACACAATTTAGCTTACTATAGCTGAAGCCAACGAGGTGTAAGATAATAGACTGCTTGCTTAATTTACACTTCTTAAACAGCAACTGACGAAATTAGTGTAACACCGCGTAACGTAAAGGTAAGACAATATATTTTGCTACATTATTTCATGTTCAAATAGCGCAGATAGGGCGGCTTTATCACTGTATTATATTATAACTCGTTGTTGAAGCAGACGATAAATAAAATCGATGCAAAATTTAGTTGTATTTTTATAATTTCCTTAAAAAAAAGACCTTCTCCTGGTTGCAGTTGCAAATATCATTTTCCAGTGGCTAAATTGGAATCCTGGTATCAAGACGGGGAAGAACAGAAAAATGGAAATATTTTAAAAGTTTTTTCTCTTAATTTGAGCTTTTTTCATTTTCAGTAAGTCAGATGAATGTATAAGTTATTATGTCAATCATACATTATAAAAATAATGTTAGATTTTTCAAACGCAAAGCAAAAATGAAAGGTAATGAACATACTGTAGAAATAAAATGAAAAATGCTTTTTTTATTCTAATTTCATGTTTATTAAGTCTTTTTTACATATGAAAAAAGAAATTCAATTTCTTTTCGATTATATTTTTCGATCATATTTTCGATTTTCCGATATTTTCGATATTTTGATATTTTGATATTCGATATTTTGATATTTTTCAATATTTTGATATTTTGATATTCGATATTTTAATATTTCAATATTTTATATTTCGATATTTTGAAATTTTTCGATATTTATATTTCATATTTTTCGATCATATTTCGATTATATTTTCGATCATATTCGATTATATTTTTCGTTTCATTTCTATTACTTTCTGTCTTTGTTGAGATATTTTCACGTTAAATGCAAGCACAGTTGTATATTTCAATTTATCGTCGCAATAACAGTTTTGCACTTTGTTGAATTTTTGGTATTAAAGCAGAAAACTGCATGAAAGACCCAAAAATCGAAAGACACGGTTTTCGGCTCATGGGTCCAAACTACGTTATTAATAGAGTTATTTTGTTCTTAGATCTACGATAAAAATTCCCTCAAATCAATTAGAAATGCATGTGTTTACTTTACTAAAACTGATGCATACAAATGTATCCGCTCCAGAAAAATATCAACTTAGATGATAAAAATTATGGAATAAAAACTACAAGTGGTTCATTTACATCACAAATGACATTTAAAATGTGTCGAGTGGGGGGATCAGAAAGAACCACACAAAACTTGAAAACTTCTAACTCAGTTAAACTGTGTGATACATCACTGAAAAGGTGAAAATCTGAAAAAAATATTATTTTAGTCGAAATTCCATTTCTTGTCTTCTTAGTCTTTGTACAAATGCTTCAGCACGTAAAAAGATATAGCATCTCGTGATGTTTTAGACAAAATAATTTCTGCACGTGAAACAAAGTAAAAGAAACACGAAGGCTTAACCGCTCGTGCGAAAAAAAACCCCATAATGATGAAGATTTTTGTTGTTTTTTAATGGCGAGACACTTAAGTTATTAACTGTTAGCCCTGGGGATCGCCAGAACTGATGGCCCTCATGTGAAAGGGCGCCCAGTGGGTGGACTATCGTGACCCCTCACTGGACATCACAGGGAAACACCCATGCATCACTTGGAACTCAAATCTGGACCCGTGGCTTAGAAAGCAGACACGCTATCTACAATATCGATCGGGCGACTGAGGATGAAGATCTTACCTAAATAGAATATATGAAATGTGAAATAAAAGATTAAACAAGTCTTAAACGTTAAAGTCAAATCTGATAAACAATTGACGACATTTTGCCCGCTCCAGCAGAGCAATATCTGTTTTTCAATGATAAAAATGCGTTTAATATAGATGCCGTTGCACTGTTTTAGTACCACAAAATACTACCATTAATTTTTTTTTCTTTTGAAAAACTTCCCCAGAACTACAGAAATATTTTCTGATAAATTTGAAGCCTCAACAGTTATCTTTTCGCCGTTTGCAGATTTCAGTGGGAAAAATTTCATCAAGTACATACACATGTTCTTAATAAATTACAAACAAACATCTATTTTTCTTTATATACTTACTAAGAAAGAGAAAAGTAAGTTAAATTAGAGCTTTTAAAATGTGTATCAATATATTTCTAAAAACATCCATGTGTTTCCAAAACTGTCTTAGATAAAAAGAACTGAATATATTTTCTGAAATCCTTTTTTCAATATAGCACGAAGAAAGAATTATATTTTCAAGAGTTAGATTTACAAAAATAAAGTATTTAATTTCAGATATTTTTAAAAAAAATTATTACATGCTTGTGCCAGATGGTATCGTTTTTTATTTTCTGTTCAATATCGAAACTGATATTTGAACGAGAAAATTGAATTCGAAAAAGAAATGGATAAACACGAAAATAAGAATTGAATTGGAAAACTTATTTATGAAAAAAGGATAGGTAATAGGATAAATAAAATGTTTTCCGAAATGCTTTTGTATCGTGAAATATTGAAAACTTTCATCATCTGAAGCATATTTTCTTTAAATTTATATGTGTATATATGGTTTAGTAAAATATTAAATAAGTACCTCATTAAGATTTGAGAAAATGCGAAAACATCATGTGTTTATGAATAATACCTGTGTTTATTCGTGTTTACTGAATAGTATCTTCATTCTAATGTATATTTCAGGAAATAGTAAGACTTTAAGTATTTTTTTCCATTTGGTATCAATAAATCAGAAATTTTCATTGCTATTTATGACGCGACAAGTATTTCAAGTTAAGATGAGACTTGGCAATAATCTTGTTCAGAAAAGAAACCATTCTGAATATATTTTGGGTAAGAAAAGATATATAGGACAACCAGCATTTCATAGATTGATAATTAATAATGTTGCCCACTAAATTATTATTACTATAGTTAATCAAAGATATCAATATCAATGTATTTTATGATGGCGGATTTCCCGTTATATTTTCGCTTGGAAAATTTATTTGGCTGTTACGATACAAAGTGGGGAATATTCTGGGTTGAGACAAGAATAACATAATGTGCTATATTTAGAATTGTGTTGTATGAAAGTTTAAATTCATAAAGTTACGTGAAAACTAATGGCTTGTATATGCCTTGAAAACATATGTTCTGGTTAGAGCTCAATGTATAAAAGTATTTTGAACAAAAAACTGAGCATATATACATGTAACGTCATTAGGCAAAATATCACAGAACAAGTAGATGCATTAACACTTTATTGCATACATAGGTCGAGTATCGGCAAGACATTTAAAATGACGAGATCATGTATCATAACGAGGTTAGACAAACATTAGAACAAAGGAAAAATGAAAAAGAGAAAACAAATTCCTTTTATTTTTCTAGAACATTAATCTTTCAAGAACATAAATGATTTTTCAACGAAAGTAAAATTATTGGGTCCATAAGAAAAAATTCAGTTACGCGGAAAAATGGTGTTTCTTCAAAGCGCTGGTAGATGACCTTTTCATTATATTTAAAGCATATGAGACAAATATTACAAAATATTACTTGGAACCGTCTGGGTGCCAGTGTTCCAGTTTAACCATTGGAAAATGATGTTTGCATCTGCAACCTACAATGGTTTATTTGTTCATTTGTTTATTTTTTAATGAAAAATATGTCAAAAAATAATTAACACTGCGTTGATTTTTATAATCGTCTGCTTCTACGACCGTCAGAAAAACCGTTTCCATAACTTCAAAGAATGAATGATTTTGTGAATCTTGTTTCCAGATTCAAGACTGGGCAGCAGAAATGTGCATTAAAAGTTAATATCTTTTTTCTAAATTAGGAATAAAATGTTTGTCACTGAGTTTTTTATCTCCGTCATTTTCCACACTAGAACACCCATTTTCGTATCTTCACCGTGTTGAAATAATATTTTATTCATGAAAAATACGGAAAAACAACTAAACTCCACATTAATTTGTGCATTTTTTCAGGTGAAAACATTCAACGCTAATTTTATCCACACCAGAGTAAAAATAAAAATCTCGGCCAATCAGAAATCTCGACAAATTTATATATATGTACCGTAAATCAAGTGTTAAATAATGAATGGAACTGCATGATTAAATTCTGTTTAACATTATCAGATCCATTTTTTTGCAGTTGTTCTTATACTTGCATACAATAATCAATAGTTTCCCATAATATAATTCCCAAATCGATGTTCTTTGTTTGTAACAATAAACACTGGAATACATTTTTATATAGTTGTACAATGATGAATCTGCATGTAAAAACATTTCGTAATATGAGAATGCTGCGTCCATAATACCAAAGTACTTAAGAACATTTGCATAAATAAAGCGAAACGTTCAACTGAACATGTACCCAAATCGATAAAATAGACCGAGACAATGCTTTTGTTTGTTGCTCTGCTTTTTTATTTAATAAATCTCTTTCTCTTTCTCTTTTCCCTACTACATAAATTAAATCGATCTAGCATTTTGCTAAATCAAGTTTTCAGGAGGTTCAGCAATTGTAGACCTTGTAAGCACAATAAAAATGATTAATTACCTAATTTCATAATAATTTTTCTTGATATTTTATTGCTTTACATTAAATTGGTTAATTATTTCCATATTACTGCCTTCAGTTTTAAAGTATATCTCTCATATTGTAATCAGTTATGTGCAATCACACGGTAAATGATTTGTTATGATTTATTTGTTTATGGTCTTAATCTTTAAATTTTCTATAAATTTCTATAATTTATCAAAATGGCTGAACGGTCGCTCATTAAAAATTCAGATGCGGAGTCAGTTTATACCTCCACGGTTTCTCCTAGGCGATTTTAATCATCGCCTAAGGACTCCATATTCAGTCAAGTAAAGCCTTTTTTACATTAAATATGTATTTAATTTCTTAACAACGTATCAAATCCTTACTTCGCACATAACTGTCCAACAAGCAAACCACGCAACTCTGAGCTCTATAGATCTATGTTCGGAGCATTTTCCTGCCGTAGCTGGGCTTCTCTGACTGCGACTATCATGCTGTTTAACACATTATTAACCAATGGAAAATGGTTTTTGCTTTTGTGTTGGATCAAGTATCTTACCACTTGTATTCGATCTCTGATTGTTGAATTCAAATTTTTCGAGATTTCAAAAATTAATGCAGAGTTTAGTTATTTTTCTATATTTTTCATGAATAAAATATTGGAGATTTATATAAAAACATTTATCGTTTTATTAAACCATTGGAAAATTGTTTGTTGCCCTCATGTTAGATTAAATGTCGTTAAAAATTTAATCGATCGCTAATTGGTGGATATAAATTTGTCGAGATTTCTGATTGGCCGAGATTTTTATTTTTACTCTGGTGTGGATAA
>Ga0068630_1000258_pt1 | contig 16152 bp, 20 predicted proteins | sample InSIn4gowninarea_FD_77433 | JGI IMG/M metagenome (GOLD analysis project Ga0068630, IMG submission 77433) | Clean room microbial communities from NASA Spacecraft Assembly Facility at Jet Propulsion Laboratory, Pasadena, California, USA -... ... | reverse complement strand
TAACAGCGTGCTCTTCCGCAGTTTCTAGTTCAAATGAAACTTCCTTCTCTTCTGTCTCTTCAAGTACATTTACGTACTCTACACTTTCAACTGGACCGTCTACTTTAAACGCTGGTGTATTACATTCTTTTGATAGTAATGTTTTTAGCTCTTCATCTAACTTCATTACCGTTAAAGACATACCAGCCATATCAATACTTGTCATATAGTTACCGACGAATACTCTATTAATTTTAATGTTTCTTGCAGCTAGTTCTCTCGTAACTGCGTTGTTAAATAAGTAAAGTTCTTGCAGTGGTGTTCCGCCAAAACCGTTAACTAGAATTGCGATTTCCTCGCCATCTTTTACTCCTAAATCTTTTACAAGGTCATTTGTCATACGGTTCGCTAGTTCATCTGCTGACAGCATTTTTTCACGCTTAATTCCTGGTTCGCCGTGAATACCTACACCGTATTCCATTTCATCTTCCGCAAGTGTGAAAGTAGGTGATCCACTCGCTGGAACTGTACAAGACGTTAATGCTAAACCGATTGTGCGCACGTTAGCCGCTGCTTTTTCTGCTACAGCTTTCACCGCTCCTAAATCCATACCTGCTTCCGCTGCTGCGCCGGCAATTTTATGAACTAAAATAACGCCCGCAACGCCGCGGCGTCCTACTGTGTACAGGCTATCTTCTACCGCAATATCATCGTCCACCTTTACGTAGTCGACTTCAATTCCATCTTCCGTCGCTAAATGCGCACCGTTTTTGAAATTCATAATATCGCCGCTATAATTTTTAATAATTAATAACGTACCTTTTTTACTAGCTGTCTCTTTAATCGCTTGGTATACCTGAATTTGTGAAGGTGACGCAAACACATCTCCGCACACTGCCGCATCTAACATTCCTTTTCCGACTAATCCTGCATGTGCCGGCTCGTGACCACTACCGCCTCCACTAATTAACGTTACTTTATTTTCGTTCATTTCTTTCTTCTTAATCACTTTATATTTTTTCAAAAGCTCAAGCTCTGGATGAGCCATAACCATTCCGTTGCACATTTCCATTACTAATGTTTCTGGTTTGTTTATAATCTTTTTCATTGTAGTTCTCCCTCAATTCCTTTAATATATTGTGATATATTTGAAATCTTCTTCTTACTAACCATGTTAAAATGAAAGCGTTTTATAGTAAACGGACAAAATGGACAATCTGTCTAAAGACACCGCTCTCATTTATAGATAGGATTTTCATATTAATAACATTCTAGGGATGATTCAGATGACCTCTTCTATAATTTCTAAAAAGATAATCGCGAACTCATTGAAGTATTTAATGGAAACAGAGTCGTTTCATAAAATATCAGTGAGCGATATTATGTTACACTGTCAAATGCGTAGGCAAACTTTTTATTATCATTTTAAAGATAAATTTGAACTATTAAGCTGGATTTATAGAGAAGAAACGAAGGAAAACATTATCGACTTTCTCGATTATGAAACGTGGGAAAACATTTTCGATTTATTATTTGATTACTTTTATGAAAATCAAAAATTTTACCGAAATGCTTTTAAAGTCATTGAGCAAAACTCGTTTAATCACTATTTATTTGAGCATACGAAAAACTTATATATGAAGATTATCGATGAACTATCTGTGAGCTGTGGATTCAGCCTTTCTGATGAGACAAAAAATACGATTGCCTCCTTTTATAGTCACGGCTTCGTTGGAACAATAAAAGATTGGATTGAAAGTAAGTGCGAAGTAGATCCTTCCATTATGTCTTCTCTTATGAAAAATATGATAAACAATCAATTACTACTATTACTGGAGCAATCAGCAAAGTAATTAAAGGGTGGCAAAAGCAATGAAAAAGATTATGAATGATGTACAAAATATCGTTCAAGATATGCTGCACGGCTTTTATTTTGAACATAACGACAAAGTAAATTACGATGAAACGAATAACATCATTTATGTAAAAGATATCGAAAAAATGAAGCAAGACGTCGCTATTATAAGTGGCGGTGGTAGCGGACATGAACCTGCTGATATTGGCTATGTAGGAAAAGGTATGCTTACAGCGGCAGTAAACGGAAGCATCTTCACTCCGCCTACAGTGGAACAAATTGCGGCGGCAACTCGCCTTATGCCAAAAGATAAAAGTATACTATTCATTATTAAAAACTTTAAAGATGACGTTGAGAACTTTCTTGCGGCAAAGCAGATCGCTAAAGAAGAAGGAAGAGAAATTGACCACATCATCGTAAATGACGACGTTTCAATTGAAGATGATGCTTCTTTTAATAAAAGAAGACGCGGCGTCGCTGGTACTGTTTTCGTTCAAAAAATACTTGGTGCGGCCGCTCTTGAAGGCCATTCTCTAGAAGAACTAACAACACTTGGCCGCTCTATCACTAAAAACTTACACACATTAGGAGTTGCTCTTTCCCCTGTCAACGATCCAGTAAAAGGAAAAGCTTCATTCACATTAAATGACGATGAAGTGTTTTATGGCGTCGGCATTCACGGAGAAAAAGGTTACCGTAAAGAAGCACTATCCTCTTCTGAAATATTAGCGATCGAACTAATGAACAAACTAAAAAGCATTTATCGCTGGAGAAAAGGAGACAACTTCGCTATCCTCATTAATGGACTCGGCGCAACTCCATTAATGGAACAATACATTTTCGCAAACGACATTCGCCGTTTGTGTGAACTTGAAGGATTGCAAGTGACATTCGTAAAGGTTGGTACACTGTTAACTTCTTTAGATATGAAGGGTGTTTCGCTTAGTTTGCTTAAGGTAGAGGATTTTGATTGGGTGAAGTGGTTGAAGGCTGATGTTAGAGTGGGTAATTGGTAAGTAAAAATTATGATGATAAAAGCCTTTAACTATAACAAGTTAAAGGCTTTTTGCAAATTGAAATATCACTCGAGCATTCAAAAGAAATTCGTAATTGCCTCACTGAATGATGACAGGTCTTCCAAATAAAGCTGGATGATAAATTAACATCGCTCCTACAAATGAACATACTAAACAAAAAATAGCCTCGTATTTTATAACTAGAGAAGAGCTGGTATCAAGCTTTTCCCCCTCTCTTTTAAATATCATTTTTAAAGCTCTATATAATAAATACCCAATAATCGCCCCGAGGGTGTTCGTAAATAAATCATCAATATCTGTAATTCTATTATTTAACAATTGATTTAACTCAATTGCCAATGAAAAAAAGAATCCTGCACATACCGTGTTTTTTATTTTTCTAAAATACGGCCAAATCATCGGTAATAAAAAACCGAACGGCATAAACAGTACGATGTTCAAAAGATACGTAGTACTACCTGCCGTATCAAATAGAGTCAAGTTGATTTGACTTACACGAATCCACGTTTCATATCTACTTATATCCCATACAGTTGCAATCTGCGTCACCTTATACACTAACGAAAGGTAGAACAGAAAAACATATACCCACAAAAAATGCCGAATAGATATAGTTCTTTTCGCTTTAAAATAAAATCCAATTTGAAATAAAATACAAAACATAATAGTAAAAAAATAAGTATACAAATAACTCATCAAAACTCCTGTATGCATGTGGAATCCCCTAACTTTACATTTTCATCTATTATTTTAGAATATAGTTTAAGAACCAGTACTTTGTTCATATGTTTAATCTTCTACTTTGTCTTCGAATATAGGGAATATATTAAAAATAAAAAAATCCCCACTTATTCATTTTCAGTCTCCTCCTTGATGTAACTTGTTTATAGGATAGAAAAAACTTTTAAAATAAAAAGTGGGGGAAATATAAAACTTTTCTTAAATTTTATGTTAGATTTTATTATTACTCTAATTACTAATCCGCTATTCGTTGTTAGGCAACAGTATGCTTAAACTTAGTTTTCACTTTACTCCTTCTCATCCCTCATACTGTAATACCCCAAATTAATAATAACCAAGAAATACCCACTCATAATTCCAGCAGCGAATGTCCACATGAATTCATGGTGTTCAATTTCATACATAATAATCGCGCCGAGTATTGCGGCTGCGAACCGATTTATCATTCCAAGCATCGGTGCTTTTTCTTTTTTTACAATGCTATCTCCGAACTTTTCAATACGCCTTCCTAAAATCCAGGCGCAGTACATACTTACTAAAAGGCCAATGCTTATCCCTACGAACTGTGCTGAAAAAGGTGTCACAAGCCATCCCAATAACATTACGCCTAGCAAACAATACATTTGTATGTTGAATGATCTTAATGCCATACGAATCATGTTATACTCCTTTATCTTTCTCATTGTAATCCCGTATCATCAATCCAATCTTCCAGGCTTCAAGCTTTCAGCTATATCTTTTTTAAAATGAGGGAATTTGATTTTGCTTACCATTAAATAAGCGAGTACGCATGTACCAAACGCCACGGAAACTGGATTCTTTAAAAAACATAAAATGAGGAGACACATTGCCGCGAATGGGATTGGCATGCCGATAAAGGTCGGGAGTTTGCTTTGCTGCGTGTTAAATCTTGCAAGCCGAAGCATGCCGCAAATACTGTAAGCAAGCGCGCATATCATCCCGATAGACTGCAAATCTTTTAACGAGGCACTATATGCAAGAATAGACGGTGCCACACCAAAAGTAACTAAATCCGCAAATGAGTCTAACTCTCCACCAATTTCCGAAACAGAATCAAGTTTCCGAGCGACCATACCATCTAAAAAGTCAAACAACATACCTGTAATAATAAAAACTGCTCCCAAATAAATATCGTGAACGAAAACAGCGTAAATAGCTAAAAGCCCACATACAAAATTTGCTATCGTAATCATATTTGGTATGAAACTCATAATACACTTCTCCTCCTTTCTACTAATTGCTTCATCTACGTTCTTACTCATTACAATCAAGATCTTTCTGTTTTTCTTCCAATATGACTTTATTTATTTTCGTTAACGTATCTGTCATTTGCTCTAGGGCGTTTATATCGATTTTAGAAAAATATTTCTCAATTAATACATCATCTAACTCCGACAACCGCTCTATATACTTACTACCGTTTGGACCAAGTGTAAGAAAATACTCCCGTTTATTATTAGGGTTTACTTGTTTTGAAATCATCTTCTGTTTCTCCAATTTAGATAAAACTTGACTAACGGCACTTTTTGATATATTAAAAGTAGTCGCAATGTGATTTGCTGTCGTGTTTTCATTTAAATTAATATGAAATAGCATGCTCTCTTGCTGTCCTGTAAGACCGAATTCATCTTTTAACTCCTGGAATAGTAAAATGTAGAATTCATTATAAGCTCGGTTCATTTCATCAATTACTTCTTTATACGTTCTAGTCATAGCGTTATTCCTCCATGCTTTTATTTCGTTTTGTTTAATAGTTAAGTTCACTTAACTTAACTATATTATACCGTTATGTTCGTGTAAAGGGAAATATAACTCTACACTTTACTCACAATGATACAAAAAAGAAGACACTCTTCTAAAACAAGTTAAGTCCCTTCTTCCTCACCGCTTCCTTCATCCAAATACCCGATTAATCGTTCTGAATAATCAAAAAGAAAATCAATTAAATTCCATATAGACCCATTACTGGTTAAAATGTTATAATGGAATTACCCTACATAGTTACTCATAGCCAGACTGAGGAACTAGCGTCTTATTAAGTAATGCGCATAACTAAAATAAAAAAGACACTTTACGGTGTCTTTTTTATTTATATCCCTAGGAATTATCTCTTTTATAAACAGACTCTATCAAACAGTAAAGGAGACAAACAGATGGAACATCCTGTTGCAAGAGAATTACGTTTTATACGGGTATGTCTTATCATTTTGATTATTGTCATTGCATTCTGGGATCGTGAGAAAACTGTGGAAATTACTGATCACGGTAGCGACCCTATCTTAAACACCAGCAATATGACCCAAGTTGGTGAGAATACATTTGCATACAAAGACGAATCGAATCAAATTAAAATATTTAAGTTTAATCCAGATACAAATGAAATAAAATTAATAAAAGAGTTTTATGCTAACGAATATTAATTACATGAATTAAATAATTCAAATCTGTAGAAGACACTTTAAAGTGTCTTTTCTTTATGAACTACAAAGTATGAGGACCCAAGCCATTAGCTACAATTACGACTAAGGCTTTTACTATATAAAAAATAAAACATAGTAAGAATAGAATACTCAATTAAATTATTTTTCCCTTCACAAACTACATCCAAAAAGTTGGATAACTTCTTTTACTACTCATATTATTAATGAATAAAGCAATAACTACAATAACAACGGAGCCAATTAAAACTGGTGTTACTAAATAACTCCAACTATTTGCCCCTAAAATTACGATAATCGGATCGGCGCCTGCCGGAGGGTGCGTCGTTCTCGTTAACATCATAACGGCTATTGCCATCCCCACCGCTAAAGCAATTGTCCAATATTCATTCCCAAACAAATGATATATTGATAGACCAATGAAAGTTGAAATCAAATGTCCTCCAATAATATTACGCGGCTGAGATAATGGCGCATTCCAAACTCCAAACGCTAATACACAACTCGCACCAAATGGAGCCATTAATAATTCTGTAGAGGTTATGCTCGTTAAATATGTTAAGGTAAGAATTGTTAAAAATCCCCCTAGTAGTCCCGTTAAAGAGTCCTTTACATTTACTTGTAATGGGCTTCTTCCTTTCCCTTTCATTTTTGTAAAATATCGTACACTTATTGGTTGAGGATCTTTCTGCTTAGTTGCTGTTATATTATCCATCGTTCTCCTCCTTTATTTACCAACAATTATAACCCGACTTAACTAACCTGTAAATATTAATTTAAGGGGTTAGTTTTAAAATACAAAAAAAGAATCAACTGTTATAAGTTGATTCTCTAAACTTCCTCAAATTTTCGATCCTGAAATTTTGCTACCTTTTTCCGGTTCCCACATATTTTCATAGAACACCATTTTCGTTTTCCACTCTTATCTATAAATAATAAAACACAGTCAGGATTTGAACACCTTTTAAGGGAAATAAGCTTATTTTCTGCTATTAACGTTAAAGCGTCAAATGCAATTAACGATGCGAGTACATCCTCGATTTCTCCAACTGGGATAGATACTAGCTGCTGTTCAATGATTTTATATGTAAATGGTGCCTTCTCAATTTGTTTTTCTAAATACGTAATAAAATCATTAGAAATTTCTTGCTGATCAGCAATTGCCTCAAACTGTTTTCTCAATACTTTTCTTACCTCTAATATGCTAGATGTAACTTGATCCATTCGCTTCTGAATTCCTATAAGTGTTTTTTCATTCCAAAAAGGAAGATTAACCTTTATTACATGTAGCCATTCTAATACATCTTCATCTGTTATTAATAAATCATAACGTTGTCCACGCCTAACTAACTCTGTATTTACTAAATCTAATGAGAGATTTCCCGATATAAGCGGGAATTGTTTTGTTTCCTGCATGTACTCATCACCTTCTCTTTAAATAATCATATTCCAAATTAATACAGAAGTACAACTTTTTTATAAACTACAAAGTATGAAGATTAAGACCTTTAGCCATAATTACGACTAAAGGCTTTTGGTATGTAAGTAAATGAAAAAGGAGCTAATTTTATGGAACATAATAAAAATGGAGTGCTTGCTTTAATTGTTTTATTTTTAGGATTAGTGTTTTTTGTTAGTGGAATGGTTTATCATTTATGGGGCTCATTTTAATTTCAACTTTTAGACAGATAAATAATTCGAATCAGAGAAACGCACAAATCTTTCCCTTTTCCTTCCAAAATCAATATAATAAGATATAAAATGTAATACATATAAAGACAAATATATATAGCACTCATTAAAAGTGCTTCTATTTTGGAAGGAAGAAACAAACGATGAACAAAAAGTTATTAGCATCATTATTATGTAGCACATTCTTGTTTGGAGTATCAGCTTGCAGTTCACATGATACGCCTGCGAAAAATGAGCAGGCGACTTCTAAAAAAACAGAGAATGACAAACTTAGCAGCAAGGATCCGCAAAAAGAACTTCCTACCAATGTAGATTCCTCTGATGTATACATGTCAATGGGATCTGCCGAGTCATTAGATGTTCTAGGGACTGGAGAAGTTAAAGCACAAGGTGTCTTTAAAGTATTAGACATCGCCGTTTATAATCGTAAAGAAGAACCCATTACACTAGATATTAACAACTTTAAATTAATTGATGGATTTGGAAGAGAATATCACATTTCCAATGAATATCAGTCAGTACTTAAAGCTGCAAATATCTCCACATTCAAATTTAATATTGTTAATCCTAATGAAAGTTCGGAAGGAAACATTGTATTTGATGTACCGAAAAACACGCAAGGATTAACTTTAAAAATTAATAATGATAAGTTAGATAAAGAACTCCAATTAAAAGTGGAATAGGCCAATAAATGCGTCTCCCTTAACATTCTCTACTGACATAAAAAAGTACAGTCTTTTCTACAGCAGACTGTACTTTTTTATTTATCATTTCACATAACATTCCCTAATTTTTTTGACTAGATGCTCTCCAATCACGAAAAGATGTTGGGCGTCCAGAAAAAGCTCTTTGCTTTGTAACAGATGGTTTTTCTTCAGGAGTCATTGTTTTTTCTTTAAGAGTCGCTGGTTTTTCTTTAAGCGTCACTGATTTTTCTTCAAGAATAGTCACAGTTGTTTGCATTTTCTCTAACTGTTCTTTCAACAATTGTTGTTCAATCTTTAAATCCGTAAGTAAACGTAAAATCATCTCAGAATTAGCCATAAGATCCTCCTTCCCCCAATACACAGAATAAAATACAATATGTAGAAGACAAAATTCCGGTGACAAAAATAAGATCGTCAACTCTTTTTAACTTCCAAAATCCTTTTATTTTTTTAAGGACCTGCTCCATTCACCCTTAAAAACATAAATTAAATTAAATCCATTAATAAATGGTCTTTATGGAAGGAGGAGTTAATATGGGCTATGGAGGTAGTTGTGGTGGTGGCTGTGGTTTCGGCGGCGGATTTGCCTTACTTGTTGTGCTCTTCATCTTATTAATCATCGTTGGCGCTAGCTGTTGGGGCGGCGGATTCGGCTGCTAAGGAGAGGCACTCTTGAGAGTGTCTTTTTTTGATATGTGGCTCGTATACATATTGTTCAAATCTATATATTTTTTAAAAATATAGATTTAAAGCATATTTCTCAATGAATAAAACAATTTAACATGGTAAAATAATAGTTGGATGGGAGTCCAATATATTATTAAAATTAAGATGGTTCAAGTCGAAGGAAGGCACCTTAGGGTGTCTTTTCTTTATGACTTCTATCATCAACAAAGGGTGATACAAACTATTACATATGTTTGTACCACCCTTTATTGATGCGTTTAGACTTCACAGTTGTTGAAGTTTTAGACTTCTCCCTTAGTGTACCCATATTATTAGAACATCCTGTAATCTGTAGACAAAATGTAGCTAATAAAAACAATATTAATAATTTCTTCAATAAATCCTCCTACATGCATAAAACACCATATGTTACAAAACAAACATAACATCAACCCTTTATAAAAACAATATAATCCTCGGTCCTTAAGCTATCTCTTAACATAGGAGTACCGCCATAAATTCATTTTTAAAATATCCCCTACTTAAGGAATTTGTAAGTATCAAGTAAGAAAAACGAGAGCTTTGTTTCGTATAATCAAAATATAAAGTGAAGGAAGAAAGATTATTTCTGGGATTAATATGCATGTGACAAGAGAAGAAAGCTACGTTTTTTTAGAATAATAATATGAGTATGTCCAAGTTTTGGAGATTGCTTGCAAATATTTTGAAGTTTTCGCACCAGAATTCTAATTACCATACTTGTTTTTTACCATCACATATTGGAGGTTAAAACATGAATAAAAAAAAGAAAATACAAAGATCAGTACTTACCTTTACCCTACTCTTTTCTTTAGGCGTTTCATCTTTCCCGCTTACAACAACTATTCACGCAGATACACGCGAGGAACAATCTGCTGAAAAGAAACTAATCTCTTTAACGGAGCGTACATCATTATTTTTTGAATATCTCCAGCAAGGTAAGTATGCAGAGGCACTACAGTTGACGTCTACTGCTTTTCAATCCAAGTTTACAGCAACCACATTACAAAACTGGTGGACACAAAGTGGCTGGAGCGGGATAAAAAGCATGGGAACCCCCGTGATAAAAGAACGAAACTTGGTCCATCAGACGGTAGAAATTCCAGCAGCTACCGAAGAAACTACCATACCGCTACTCCTTAAATTCACACCTGGCGGGAAAGTGGATGAAATTGGAGAAAGGCCACCCGAAGAATCTTATACCATCCCACATCCTAGCTATGATCAACCTGACTCCTATCAAGAACGTGAAATCGTCATTGGAAATTCTACCTATCCGTTACCAGCGACATTAACAGTTCCGAAGCATCAGCGTGGTGAAAAGGTACCCGTCGTTGTTCTTGTGCATGGTGCTGGCATCCATGATCGCGATGCTACCTATTTGGGAACAAAAATCTTACGAGACCTTGCGGTGGGCCTTTCATCCAACGGAATTGCAGTGTTGCGCTATGAAAAACGTACCTTAGAACATGCATTAAAGATGAGTGCAGAACCTGTTACATTAGACCGTGATACTACAGATGATGCCATATATGCAGCAAAGTCAGCAGCGCAGCAGGAAGGCATTGATCCAAATAATATTTTCATTCTTGGACATAGCCAAGGAGCTGGCACAATGCCGCGTATACTGAGCAAAGCGCCTTCCTCACTTGTTCGAGGAAGTATCTTACTCGCACCACCTGCACGCCCTTTGACTGACATTGCCATTGATCAGTATGAATACCTTGGGGCATCAAAGGAAGAAATCGATGAACTAAAAAGACAGGCTGCTTTTATTCAGGACCCTACTTTCAATCCTGACCATCCTCCAGCTGGCTACAATTTTGGGTCACCTCATTTTATGTATGATGTTTCTAGGTGGCGTCCAGTTGAAGAGGCAAAATCACGAAAAGAGCCTTTACTCATTCTGCAAGGAGCACGTGATTATCAAGTAACAGTAAAAAATGAATATACAAAATGGCAAGAAGGGCTTGCAAACCGCAGGAATGTTCAGTTTAAAAAATACCCGAAATTGAATCATTTCTTCACGGAGGGTGACGGGGAATTAAGCCTCCCTAGTGAATATGAAATCCCTGCTAATATTCCCGGGTACGTCATCCAGGACATTATTACATGGGTTAATGAGACAAAAAAATAAGAAAACATCAAAAGCCTTCATGCAATCATTATTGCGTGAAGGCTTTTTGAAACTGGTGATTCAGACATATCTATTATAATTATATTTTTCTACGTACTAAATAAAACGCTAAGGAACCCATAATAACAGGTGCAACGAAGTCAAAGAAATATGAAAAAGAAAAATTAAAAAGAAAAAGAAATGGTATAAGTGTATAGATAACTGCTAGTCCTATAAATAAAGGAATTCCAAATTGAAACTCTCGACATCGTTTAATTTTCCTATATAAAACTTCCCCAATTAGACAAGCTATAAGAGCTGGTATACTACCATAAGTGACGATAGTTTTTATGAACCCCTGTAAAACGTCTGGATGAATAAAGCTAGGATTAAAAATATATGAAATTAAGAACCATCCAAAAATAAAAGCAAATAGACTTGCAGCATAACTAACTACAAATTTTATCAAAGTAAGCAACGTAATCATCCTCACAATTCCCTAATATTACCTTCATTTTATCATTTTCTCTTAAAAAGATTCCAAAAGGGTATACTTGCCCTTCAGTTGTCTTTTTTAACGCTTGTTCAAGACGTATTTTTTGATGTTATTTTGTATAAAAAACTTTTGGGAGCAACCTAATATTTTAAATTACCCCCTAAATGAAAATTTTGTGTTTTTATAGCATAAAAATTTATTTTTCTCCTTTTTTGACTTGTTTTCTTAAATTGACGGACATGGGGTTCAGCCGAGATATCATAGTATAAATCGTAAAATAAATAAATGCCGTCACCGTCAATATTGCGCTAATTTCTATCACTTAATTCATTTCATTACTTTTAAAAAGATTAATAAATGCCTCTTTTTTCAAAGATATAACTTCCAAATATTCACCTCTTTTATTTGTAAATACAGATTATATGTTATAATCTTATTGTTCCATCAAGACGTTTTGTTTTCAAAACGCTCCTTTCTAAAATATATTTGTTATGAAGTTGCGCTAACGTTACTTATTTCTATATTTACTCCAGAAAGCCCCCTTGGTGTAAAAACTAGGGGGCTTTTCTTTAAGGAAAAATTAGGTGACGAGTATACAAGTGAATTATAAGTTGCAGTGAAAGAACTGCTGAAGAACAATGACAACCTTGATTTCTTCCGTGAGGGTTCATATAACCATCAGCAAAAATTCTACTATACCGTAGGGAACTGGATTGCACCAAAAGGAAAGTATGCGAATCCAGTCGAGGATAAACATGAGCTGAAATAGTATGCATGGCAAGAATCAGATGATATAGATTACATAGAATGATAGACAACACAGGAGGTAGGAAAATGAAATTTTTAAAGGCGAAAAAATTATGGGTTTCAGTAGGTGTAGTGATTGGATTAGTAGGTGCTTATAGCCTGGGCAAGGGTGCAGATGCTAGAATTGGAGATGAGATAGTTAGCTACAATGAGTTAGTATCCAGATCTAACGAATTAACAGAAAAACTGAAACACAAGAAGGATGCAGTTGAAAAGGCTATTGAAGATGAGCAAAAGAAACTGGAAGATAAAAAGTCAGAAGTAACTGAAACCCTGGCAATGGTGAAAAAGAGAGATGAATTATCTACAGAGATTGAAAGGTTAGGAAAGGATGCAGAGGCTAAGAAAGGCGAAGTAGGTAGGATAGATGGAGAAATAGAAGCTAAAAAAGGGGAACTACAGAAGGTTACAGAAGGCGTTAAGGCTAAGCAGGAAGAGCCTAGAGCTCTGAATGCAGGTGAGTATATTGTTGGAAAAGACATTCCTTCTGGGCGCTACAAGGCTACGGCAACAGGGCGAGGAAGCAACTTCGTAGTATACGATAGTAAGAGTGGATCAGCAGTTGTGAATACGATTCTAGGCAATAGTTCAGTAGGTCGTGGAGACTACACTTTCTTCACTGGAGATGGTGACATTATTAAAACAGCAGAGCCTGTAAAACTAATTCCGGTAGAATAGTTTTTAAAAGGGGAGAAAAATTCTTCCCTTCTAGCACCACATCGCGATCAAGCTAATACAACAAAATCCCCCTAAAATGAAAAAACACGCTATTCTTTCTGTAGAATCATAGGAAAGGATGGCGTTTTTGTATGTCTATTTCTGTATCCGATAAGTTTATCATTTTCTCTTAAAAAGATTCCGAAAGGGTATACTTGCCCTTCAGCTGTCTTTTTTAGAGCTTGTTCAAGACGTATTTTTTGATGTTCTTCTGTATAAAAAACTTCTGGGAGCAACGGGCAAACTCGTTGAAAAAATTCGCGATTTCTAATATGTAAGTTAGCATCAGCAGTTTTATAAAGCCGAATATAAATGTGCTTCCCTACTAGTTTCATAACATCCCTCCAACATTTTTATATGTCTAATGAGGAAAAAATATACCGTATACTATATACAGTTGGATATTATCAGGAATCATTTTGCACGAAAGAAAAGACACTCCATATGAGTGTCTTTTCCAATAGTTTTTAGCAGAAGCAAGAAGCTCCAACGATGATTAATAAAATGAATAACACGACTAATAAAGCAAAGCCTCCCGAGAAGCCACAACCGCCACAACTACCACCATAACCCATAATAGTTCCTCCTTTAGATAAGAGGGGAAAACTAAGGTTCACTCATGTATTTTAATGGATTCGTTTCATCTTATGTTTTTCCGCATTGATTGAGCAGGTCCTTTCGAAAACTATTCACATATTAACTATATTTTTAAAAATGAATAATTTAACTATATCAATAAATAGATTAATTAATATAATGTATTAATTCTAAAAGAAGGGAGGAATAGCCATGCAAGTAGTTTGTTTTAAAATAGTAAGTGGTCAGTATTTCTTATTTGTAGAAGGTATTCAAATTCCTGTACCAATTCCAGCAGTTGCTGCAGCTTTATTAATTGGTTTAGGAGTAATTCCACTTTGTTCTTAATGTAAGGAATTCGGATCATTCCTATCTTTCCATTGGAAAAGCCTCAAGTATATGAATACTTGAGGCTTTTCTTATAATTGAGAAAGACACTTTAACGTGGCTGAAGATCTCCTGATTTAACTAATGCGGCCGTTACATCATCACCGAAAGTATTGAAACAGAATACTTTCTCGTCTATCTTATCCATTACTGTAGCTTCACCTATCTTGCCACCTTGAAGTTTAATAAAATAGTTATGTTCTTCTAAAATTTCACTAAAATCTCTATTTGCCCATCTTTCAGTAATTGCTAATAGCTCTTCTTTATTCTTGAAATTGTTTCCGTTTAGAATGTTTCTTACTTTCTCTGCATTCTTTTTGGACATAGGAATCGCTCCCTTTCCTTCACACGCTTTTACTTTTTGATGAGTCATACTATGCATAGCTGAAATAACTTCTTCTTCAGTAGAAGTTACTGTAATGTGAAGTTGTGCATTTGAGCCTTTCACTTCTGCTTCATTCGATAGTGTGTCTTCTTTATTAACCTCTGCAAAAACATGGTCCTCACTCTCAAGCGGGACTTCAGCAAACTGTAACATTCCATAAGTCATACCAGTTGCAAGTACTACTCCCCCTATAATAGATGCTAGCCAATACGTTAGCTTCTTGTCCATCTTCATTTCCCCTGTCTTCGTTTACATACATTAACTAAAGAATATCATATTTAATTCCTTTTTATTGAAGAGTCTCTAATTTTTACTACAAAAAAGGATAAATCTTTTAATATAAATATAATAACTTCATAATCATGACTATTCTCATAACAGAATCTATATACGATGTCACTAAATCATCTGGTGAACTATTAGTTATTAGTACGGCTTTGCATCGTTATTCTCAAAAAGGATAATTATTGTACATACCAATTCTTATGTATGAAGACACCCAAAACAAGTGTTACAAAAAAATATAAAAAAGACATCTTTTCTAGGAAAAGATGTCTTTTTTATATAAACCTTAATGTTCGTTCTGTAAAACTCTCGCTTCCTTTACTCCTTCTTTGTCTTCTTTTAAGAATAACGATACGATAAATGCAACAATGATAAAGACTAACCCAAGTGCAAATGCACCTTGGAACCCTGAAGTTAAACCGTTTAACTTCTCTACTGGATCCAGTGGATTTGCGGAGCTTTCCATATACTTAGTTGTTCCTGAAGACATTTTCGAAATAAAGATAGCTGTACCAATTGCACCAGCTACTTGTTGCAACGTACTAAATAGTGCTGTTCCGTGCGGATATAAATCTGGTGTTAATTGATTTAAACCGTATGTTTGTGCTGTCATGACAAACATGAGTCCAACCATTAATACGCTATGCATGATAATAATTTGTACCATTGATGTATCAGGAGTAATGCCTTTAAATAAGAACATTGCAATTCCTACTAAGACAATGCCGGGAACGATAATAACTTTCGGACTAAATTTATCAAATAGTTTACCTGCGATTGGTCCCATTATGGCGCTAATAACACTTCCCGGAAGCATGATAATTCCTGATTTAAAAGCTGTAACGAGTAAAACGGTTTGCAGGAACATCGGTAATAAAGTCATCGTTGAAAATAACGACATCATCACAATGACAATTAATCCAACTGATAATGTAAACATCGGAACTTTAAATGCTCGTAATTCTAAAATTGGATTCTCAATTTTCAATTGTCGAACGGCAAAAATACATAATGAGATAAGCCCAACAATTAAAGTGCCATACACTTTTGCATCGGACCATCCTAAATCACCCGATGCACTAAAGCTATACACAAGCCCGCCAAATCCTAATGTCGATAAAAGGAGAAAAATAAATTTTTATGCTATAAAAACACAAAATTTTCATTTAGGGGGTAATTTAAAATATTAGGTTGCTCCCAAAAGTTTT
>Ga0068630_1000253_pt1 | contig 16304 bp, 11 predicted proteins | sample InSIn4gowninarea_FD_77433 | JGI IMG/M metagenome (GOLD analysis project Ga0068630, IMG submission 77433) | Clean room microbial communities from NASA Spacecraft Assembly Facility at Jet Propulsion Laboratory, Pasadena, California, USA -... ... | reverse complement strand
GTTTTGGATGCCTGAGAAGGAGCATTCGATAGTGACATGAGCCAGATGTCCACGACGGGTGCGGCCCATACGCTTCAGGAAGGTGCCGACAGTCCTCATGCGACTCCCATATGAAAACTCGAAGTGGTTGTAGAAGTAAAAGATCGGGAGCGCCTCGTGATGTACTTGCTTGCTTACAAGAAGCAAGGCCAGTATAGACGCCATTGGAGGAAAGGTAAAAGTTGGACGAGAGATCACATATCTTGCTGTCTTGTACAGGCCCCCATCATTTCTGACACTCAGGCGATCTCCTCTCGTAGAGTACTGAAGAACGTACCGATAGATCATGCTTCTTATTTCGGCTGGCAATCGCATGAGGGGAAATGGGACAGGATCGATGTTGAATGCAGCGAAGATTATGCGTTCGGCTCCAGGAATGATACTGTATATGTGGCCCTGCGCCCTGAAAACTGGCTCATATCGGTCGATCTCGTCGTCGAGCTCTTCCCTAAGTGTCCTGGACATAGGGACAGTGGTTTCAGCTCTGGAGTGGTAGTAGTTACGTAGCCAGCCTTCAAGATTTGACGTGAAGGGTTTCCCTTGATAGACAATGAAGTTGCCGGAAAGCCACTGGAGAATGTGATCGAAGTGTGCGGTACGGCTTTTCTTGCTCAAGATAGCCAGTGCTATCAGTTGTCGGGGGGTGAACTTCGGCTTCTTGCCATCGTCGATAATGTAAGCTGGAATCTTGACGGTGTCGATAGCGCCGGTCGCAGCTATCACTCGAGTCGGGCATTTGGCAGCTGCAATAGAGTCAATTTCCTTCACAGGCAGCTCAATCTAGATTCTAGCTCACCTGACGCAGTGGAGGGCGGCGATGCCGCTCCGACAGTCGCCATGGAGTTGTTGGTTTGGTAGGTCAGGTTGAGTGAACGGGGATAGGTATCAGTCAGACACCTTTCAACGAAACTTCGCCGTGACTGCTAAGTGAAACTGTACTGAGCATCGATCTTGAACCCACTGAAGCCAAAGAGTGGTGCTCACGATCAAAGTGAGAATAGAGACGCTGGTAGAGTCAGCGTGGGTTTGAAGGTGAGGTTGAAGTAGAGGAATAAGGCGTAAGGACAGATGTACTGGACGATGAGTTGAATGAGAGAAACCAGTCACACTCTCGACCGAGTTATATAACTTGTGAGCTAGCGCGCTTGGAAATGCCGGATTCCGTGTTGGACAAGCTGAACGCAGCGACTAGAAGCAGCTTCGCGGTTCAGACAAGAGGGTCTTGCTTTGGTGAAGTGAAAGAGCTCAGGTGTTGACTGCAAGACTTGTATATTGGCCCAAGGTCATGTTGCAGAATGAAGGTGAGGGGTTGGAAAGGAGGAAAGATTGCTCCTGCCGAGGAGGTGCCGATTTATATATTGAGAGCCTTCAGAAAAAACATGGATAGTTCGAGATGATACAACGCCCCAATGCTTTAATACGACGGACCCGAAGCACTCTCCTGATGATCCCAAATCTTCCCTCCCGTCAGCTGTTCCGCAATCTCCTTCAAGCGCTCCTGCCTCAAGCTGGCCAAGTCTCCACCCGTAGACGTATCATCCGTATTCGCTTTCCTCAACAACTGCGCCACAGTATCCGGTTTGGCAACATCCCACATACTCAACCCATCAGTGAGCGCGCCGAACCTCTTTGGCATCTCCTCCGTCCCAAAGGCCTCCTCGACTGCAGCATCCAACTGGGCCTCGGTGGTGATGAAGTCCTTCGCCTGCATATAGAGCGTGTGCAGCGAGTCCATCTGCCAGGCCTCCTTGTCCTTCGCTTTGGCTTCGTACTTTGCAGCACTCTCCTGCAGCTTCGCCGGATCCGGTCCGTGGATCCTCATCCGCCCTTCCAGGATGTCCCGCAGTTCCACGCTGATGCTCGACTGCGTCAACAGCTCATCGTCCCGCTCCGGCTGGCTGATGAGCGCCTTTTGCTCGGCTTGTCGGCGGGCTCCGCGCTCAGCGAAGTACTTGTCGGTCTGGCGCTTGCGCTTCTGCAGCTCCGTGATGCCCTCTCGTAGGTTCTTCCGCCGCACTTCGGCCATTCGCTCTTTCCATGCTAGTCGTGATGACCCGGGGCCGGTTGGTGCTTTGCGTTGGCTGTCTGGTTCGGGGGTTGCGCGGACGAGGTAGACGGGGGATGCTTTATTGGGCGCCCCACGTGGAAAGATCTCTCGGGGGACGGGAAGCACGCCTTTGACGGGAGGCTTGTAGTGCGCACGAGTTTGGGGGGTTTTAGGGACTTCGATGTAGCGAGGAGACTCTGGTCCGACCTGGGAGAGAGTGGCTGTGGAGGAGAGCCATCGGCGGGGGTTGGCTGCTCGAGAGCATGATGGGCATAACGACGATGTGGGGACCGCTGCCCGCGGCATCGATGGAGGCATGGCTGGGAAAGGGGTTGCAATGCCCTCAGCGTGCAGTGGATTTCCAGTCACGGAGGTGTCGTCGAGCTGGTTCGGCAGTCCGCAAAGCTTGGCAGGGCACAGACTGGACTTGAACTTTTTTGCACCACACCTTGGCATCCTCTCCATCAAACTTCAAATTCGACTTACCACTGTGCACAGAGCGGCGACTTACGCTCTAAGCCTCTTAGCACAGCACACCGACCGCAACACCACACAGACTCCAGATACTCCCAGTCGGCCGGCACGATGGGCAGTTTCAAGAAAGAAAAGGCCCGCAAAGAGCGCGACGGCACGACCGGCGACGGCATGGCCAACGTACGCATGAAGGGCGAGAACTTCTACCGCGACGCCAAAAAGGTCAAAAAACTCAACATCCTCAAGGAAGGCAAGGCGCAGCGGAACGCCAGCGGCAAAATCACCAAAGCCGCCTCATACCAGTCGAGAGACAAACCCAAGGCCGTGATCGAGCCCAACCGCAAGTGGTTCGGCAACACGCGAGTCATCAGCCAGGATGCGCTGAACGCGTTTCGGGGGGCCGTTGAGGCGCAGCAGGCGGATCCGTATTCGTACCTTTTGAGGCAGAATAAGTTGCCTATGAGCTTGATTCGAGATGCGACGACGAAGAATGGCGTTAAGCAGCATGCGGCGAAGATGACGGTGGAGACGTCGCCGTTTAGTGACACATTTGGCCCCAAGGCTCAGAGGAAGCGCGTCAAGCTCGGCGTGAGCTCGCTCCAAGACCTGGCTGGGGAGTCCGTCAAGATGCACGACGATTACCTAGACCGACTTGAGCAAGCGAAGCTCCTGAGCGGCAACTCCGGCGCCGGCGCGCAAGAAGATGACGGCATCAACGCGGACGGCACTCTCACCTCAGCCATCGAGCCCGTCTTTAGCAAGGGCCAATCGAAAAGAATATGGAACGAGCTCTACAAAGTCATCGACAGCTCAGACGTCATCCTCCACGTCCTCGATGCACGAGACCCCGAAGGCACGCGCTGCAGATCTGTAGAGAAGTACATTGCCACTGAAGCACCGCACAAGCACCTCGTTTTCATTCTCAACAAAGTGGACCTCGTACCCTCAAAAGTCGCCGTAAGTTCTCCTCTTCCTCCCCATCTCACCCTCTTCATCCCATCGTTAAGTCAAGGCCCCTTCCTGCACTCGCTGCAACCCAATGGAAGACCGCCTGTTACAACTTTGGGATATCGATCTCGCGCCCGCCGCTCTCTACCGTTATGGCAGTGGAGCTGACCAGCCGCCGTCTTGGAGGCTGCGTCTCACAGGGCGCGAGGATGTTTCGTTTGAGTTGAGGACTTCGCCGTCGCTCTTTCGAGCGGCCCGTTGTGGCGGTTCTCTTAGTAATGATTCATACATATCCTCCTCCCATCTGCGTTACTGTCATCCCTGTCATCATTGTAGAACACCAGCGCTGATGGTGACTTAAATCCAGGCCGCCTGGGTAAGAACATTGTCAAAAGACCACCCCACCCTCGCCTTCCACGCGTCCATCACAAACTCCTTCGGCAAAGGCTCCCTCATCGCCCTCCTCCGCCAATTCTCCTCGCTCCACTCAGAACGCAAACAAATCTCCTGCGGGCTCATCGGGTACCCCTCGGTCGGCAAATCCTCCGTCATAAACACGCTCCGCAAGAAAAAGGTCTGCACCGTCGCCCCGCAGCCCGGCGAGACGAAGGTCTGGCAGTACATCACCCTTATGAAACGCATCTATTTGATTGATTGCCCGGGCATCGTGCCGCCCCAGCAGAACGATAGTCCGGAGGAGCTGCTGTTGAGAGGGACGGTGAGGGTCGAGAAACTAGAGGAACCGCACCAGTATATCGAGGCGGTGCTCAGGAAGGTGAAGAGGCAGCATGTGGAACGCACGTATGAGATCAAGGGGTGGGACACCACGCTGGAGTTTTTGGAGATGCTGGCGAGGAAGGGGGGGAGGCTTTTGAAGGGCGGAGAGGCGGATTTGGATGGGGTGGCTAAGATGGTGTTGAATGATTTCTGTAGGGGGCGCTTGCCGTGGTTTACGCCTCCACCGGTGCAGGAGGGCCAGGAGGAGAGATTCCAGAAGGGGGAGGGGAGACTGGGGGGAGATGAGCTTGAAGAGGGGGAGGGCGGAGGAGGAGGAGGAGGAGGAGGAGGAGGAGGAGGGCGAGAGCTTTGAGGGGTTTGGGAATAATGATCAGCCGGTTGGTGCGGAGGCGGCGGACTCGGAGGGTGCTAGCAGTGATGGCATTTCCGACGAGTCGTCTGAGGCTGAGGTAGAGATAGAGGCAGCTGAGGACGACCTCGACGCAGCTACCATCGTTGCTGAGCAGGACGACACAGTCAAGCTGGCTGATGATAGTGGCAGTATCGACGAAGCACCACCGACTAGCAAGTCAAGGAAGCGGAGGCGCAAGCAGTAGGCGTATGATCGCTGAACTGGACAGCTGTTGTAGACACGAAAAGATACCCATTTGAATTGCATTGAAGTGCCCGTAAATATTATCGTGCGCGTTGAACACCGTGATGTCCTAGCTGCAGCAAGATTAAACTCGCCGCGAGACCACCCACGGCATGAATACGTCACACACGTTGACAGCAGGCACGGCAGAGGCAGTTCCACGCTCACACCGTAAAGATTTCTCTTCCGTAGAAACTAACAGGAGCGGCGTCTAAAGCTCTATCCGGATACGTATCTTCTAAACATGACGTCTTGTCCCTAACTGCTACAACCCATCACCAACCCCTCATTCAATCCTCTTCTTCCCCTCCTCCAAATACCCCAACCTCGCCTCGCTCTTCCCCCGCTCATGCCTCCCAACCAACGGCCCAATAATCGGCGCCGTCCTTACCCTACTAAGCGCGTCTTGGTAGCTCTCGATTGCGTGCGGCGGGGTGTTGAGTTTGGGCCAGTTGACCTGTTCCTAGTCAGCGAAGCACAACCGCGACGTAGCGGAATGGGATGGGGGTATACGTACGTATAGCGTCCCATGCGACCAAATGAACTGCGCGCAAGCAGCAGCGATACCGAAGCAGGTGAGCATGAGTAGGCGCAGCGGCCAGACCGTCGCGTCCGCCGACCGCCGCGTGAAGGAGCCGATGAGCACGAGGAAGATGCTCGCGGCGAGGACGTAGGGTATTGATTGTATGAGCACAGGTCTACGGTCGACGAAGAGGAGGTTACTCCCGATGTTCGACGTATCTGGTAGATAGTTGCCCAAGAACAAATCAAACGCGTCCTGTCTTGGGCCGTCTGTGAAGTTATTCCGCACATATCTCGTACACGAGTTATTGAGATCGTTAATCATCCCTATTCTGGTCCTGTTCCCCGTGCGCGTGAAATCCGTCTTCAGCGCACCGGTGCCGGAGTAGGCTTTCGAGACCACATCCGCGTTGTCGGCCCACACGTTCCGGAACAGAAACTCGAAAGCGGCGTCGTCGGAGGCGTTTTCGCCCTCCCGCAGGATCCCGAGATCGATCAGCATCCTGCTAAGGATAAAGCGACCGAGCATGCTCTGTACAACGTTCGTGCGGTCGAGGCAGTCCATGCAGTTCGTGCGGACCACAGCCGTTTGTCTGTTCCTTACTTCGACTCCGTCGCCACTGCCGGGAAGGTCGACACCGCGGAAGTAGCCGTGCTGGATGACGGGCTCGCGGAGCTGCTCCATTAGCAGCTGCGCGCGGTGCCAGCGCAGCCCCTTTGTTTCGTTGTGGAAGTCGAAGTAGATGTAGTGCAGGCGGTCCAGCTCGTGCTTCTGCCGTTCGGGCTCGAGGATGTGGAATTTCTCGCGTGTGACGCGGTCCGCTTCTGTGTCTTCGGTTGGGGAGGAGACGAGGCTCTTGACCAGCTGCTCGTAGGCTTCTTTGACGCGCCGCTCCCGCCCTTTCTGGTTCACGAGGTTCACGAGCCAGTTGTCGCCGTAGAGTCGGATCTGCTCGTCGAAGTGCAGCTTTGCGGCTTGGGTCGCGCTTTCCACGCCGCGAATTTGGAGCGTGGGCGTGTATTTTAGGGTGTTGACTTCGGCCCAGTAGACAGGGACGCTGCCGCGAGTTTGAACGTAGGAGAGCACTTGGCGCTCCTGTGCTGCGGCGCCGCCGAGCTTGCTGTTCTGGTAGCCTAGGTCGCCTGCGAAGCCGCCGAGGCCGCTGGACGAGTCATCGTTGAGGATGATGGCTTGCTCGGTTTCATTGAAGTTGGAGACGTGGCCGTACTCGTCGATGCCGCGCGAGAAGTATCGGGTACCCGCACGATGTCTTGACCGCCGCGTGATCAGCACGAACGTCAACGGCTTCCCCTTGATCGACGTGTTCTTGATCTCCAGCATGCCGAACATCACCGGCAGTATATACGGGTCCATGCCAGGCTGCTGGCCCAGAGATTGCCGAAAGCCGTGCGCACTCCCGCCGCCAGTTCTGAAGTCTATGAGATCGGTCTGCACGAAGCGGTTCCAGAAGAAGCGGTCGTCGGTCCGTTTCCAGAGCGGCGCGGAGGTGTCGGACTCGGCCTGGCGCTGGAAGCTGTTGGTGAGGTCGAAGGAGTAGGAGAAGTACATGGGCCCGGTCTTGAGGAGGGTCTTGATCAGCGAGAGGTAGGTGTCTTCGTCTGGGTCGTGGAGAGGGCGTTCGCGTAGAGGGAGGAATTCGGTCGCGATCACTTTGTAGATCATGTGGCCTTTTAGTCGGCCCATGGGCTGCGCTTTCGTGATTACGACGATGTACTTGTCTGCACTTGGTGGGTTAGCTTCTGTAGTAGTACCTAACGTGATTTGTATTGTGGGACATACCCAGGCGCAGCTTGATAATCCCCAGAATACCCGCTACACTCGAGACTCGCTGTGTGCCCAGCAGCTTCCCATCATGCAGGCGCAGGTCTCCAGACGGCCGGTCAACCACCAACGTCGGCGAGGATGGGGAGGAAGGTGAGGAGAAGGCATAGTGGGAGGGCGAAGCGTGAACGTTGATGTCGCGGAAGGGAAAGGTTGGAGCCATAATAGGTCGCCAAAGCCGTTCAGCGGGCAGTGACAAGCTCAAGGAAGAGCTAGAGACAGTGACGAAAAGGCTGGTTATTGATCAATTGTTTTCACGAGCTGTACATGGCGGTGCTCGAATATCTTCGCGGATGGCTCCGCAGGGCTGGCGATAGGCGCGCTGGGGATGTGACGTGCGCGGGCAGAGTTTCGGGGTCGTCGCCTCAGGGTCCAAGGTGTCTATTTGGTGAGCAGTAGCTACCTACTTACTCCGTACCTACCTAGGTACCTCCAGGCATGTGGGCTCTACCACTCCAGCCTCTCCTCTGTCTGATAAATAGGTAGGACGAATCAAGGCGGTAGCAGTTGGCCTTGGCGATAGTTCCATAAATAGTTATGTGAGCCCCTTTATGTGAGCTGAACGGGCGTTACAACCCATCTAACTGTCTATCATCCACTCACTCCCGTCACTTCTATCGTCTCAAGTGCCTTTTGCCGACCACTCGTTTACACCTTGGAGTTTGTCTCAATTTACCGCACATATACCACGGCCGATAGCTCAAATGAAATATGATGTGCTGCTTCCAAGTCGGCGACAGATCAGACTCCTGACATTACAAGCCTCCAGGAGATTCAAGGACCCCATTCAGTGCAGCCTCCACACGATTTCTCTCGACAATGAGCCAGAGTTCTGGGCTCTTTCATATGTCTGGGGAAATCCATCCGTTACCGTGGATATTACGGTTGATGGCTCTCCAGTTGAAGCAACAACCAATCTTGCTTCCGCTCTGCGCCATATCAGACGTGCATTCGGTCAGGTCGTTATATGGGTCGATGCAGTCTGCATCAACCAGAAAGATGACGAGGAGAGAGGCAAGCAAGTCCAGATGATGGGCACCATCTACACAAAGGCCGCCAAGGTTATCGGATGGCTCGGTCCGGAGGCAGACAACAGCCGTCTCGCACTAGCTACCCTCCGAGGGATTGCCAGAGCGAAGATGGACTACATCCTGAGCATGTGTGCCGCTGGACGCTGGGACGACGTCGCACAGGCAACCAGCGCCGACGCCGAACGGAACCATCTAGGCTGGCTAAGAGAGGCGCCGCAACTAGGCCCGAAGTTCTGGTGGGGTGGGAATCTGCGGTCAGTCGGTCTGCTTATCAAGAGGGGAGACTGGAAACATCTGGCGTGGACGTTGTACCCCAAGTTCGCCGTGCTATCCCCGGCATGGAAAGCTATCAGGCACTTCTTTCAGCGCGACTACTGGATCCGTGTATGGATTCTACAAGAGTTTGCCCTGGCTACAAATCTTGTCCTGATGTGCGGCCACGATATCCTCGAACCCGAAGCAATCGAGTCGCTCTCACAGATGCTGAACACTCTGCATCTCTGCGAACTCGGACAACATCCGAAGTGGATGGACAGCGGCGCCTTCAGTGCTTTTAGTAATGACACCACCTGGAAGCCCGCCTACATGACCGTGATGCTCCGCAGCCAGCCTGATACGGATCGGCAGCTCCGGCATCTTGTGGCAGACTTCCAGGTCCTTGAGGCCACCAACCCACGAGACCGAATCTATGCGCTGCTTGGCCTCGCTGTTGACGCGATCGAGCCGAAATACGGTAGATCCGTCGTCGAGGTGTATTCGGAGTTTGCGGCGAAGTGGATAATGGAGGATAGGGACACCAGCATTTTGGCGCATGCTGAGCTCAGCGGTTATAGAGAGCGCAAGCTTTCCAAGCAAAGATCAGATCTGCCCTCATGGGTGCCGGATTGGGAGTCTGCAGCAGGAGAAATGGGTAAACTGTTCCGCTTTGGATCCAGGCTACAACACGGCAAAGGTTCCATGGATGAACTAGAACGGTATCGCGCCTCGCTGGATCGACCGTGTACATGGCGCGTGTCAGATGATGGCAAAGTTCTCTTCGCTCCGGGGCTCCATTTGGATGTCATCAGTTCTCTGGGGCCAGATCTGTCTCTTGGTGGAAGGGACAGGTTCCGGGAGTATTTCCTCCAGTACTCGCAGTTCGGCGACAGGAACTACCCCACTGGAATATCTAAAGCCGAGGCTCTCTTCCGCCTTTACCTGCTAGACGTGGACCTTTTCACACACGAGCGTCTCGATTGTCGCTCCCGTACCTACGCCCAACTGGCCTATGGATTCGTGTACGGGATCATCGCGCAATCCGATGCGGAGCCGACATTGAGCCAAGTAGAGGCCGCGGTTGCATTAGCCACGGAGCTCTCGGCTTTGTACCTAGAGGACGCCCTGGAAGGGGCAGCCGTTTACACAACAATGTTTGCCACACTCTTGGGTACTACCGACAGACTTGACGCCGCGCACGATGCCGCACGAGAAACTTTACAACTAGATCTCGTGAACTCTGCGAAGGATGCGGATAGTCTCCTCAAGATGCAGCACGGCATGATAGGCTGGATCAATCGTCGGAGCGTCTTCCAGACGGAGAAGGGCTATTTGGGCATTGGTCCGCAGGAAATGCAATCTGGAGACATTGTCACCGTGCTGGAGGGTTGCAACATGCCTGCGGTACTGCGACGGGTAGATTCGGACTACGTCTTTCTTGGACTCTGCTTCGTCTTAGGCTTGATGGACGGTGAGGGTTTCTCGATGCTGGAAGAGGGGGGAGCCGTGGCGGAAGAATTCGCCATTCGATGAGATCGATCTGCCTCGAGCCACAGAATTCTCGAACCGCCATCTGAGTGCTCGCCAGGCAAATAACGTTACCACGCCAATCTCATATGGGTATGGCGGGATGTGCACGACGGCGACAACAAGAGGACAACTGATTGATTAGTTACCCGCCGGCTACACATCCGCGCTGGAAAGTGGCTGTGCCGCCGATAGCCTATCCCAACTCAATCTCTTTCCTCACAGGTCCTGCCAGGCCCCAACCCGCCTTGTGAACTTGACCCAACCCGACCCTATAGGCTATGCCACCCTTTCGTTCTATCAGCATAACATTATACGCAGGTTCGTGGACCCCATCATCCACTCCGCCGTCCTGAACGGCGTCAATATACTCGTCCCATTTCGCCGGTAATACCCTGTGTTTAAGATTCGGCTCCAAAACTCCGGAAAGGACAATGAACTCGCAGGGTACTCCGTCCGCTCCAAGACGCGGACAGGACAACCGTGCATGGTCCGCGCGTGTGAGAGGCTGTTTGGACCTTGCCTGAACTTTTCGCCTCCACCTTGCTCCAAGTAGGCTTTCCGCTACCTCCCGGTCGAGAAGCACGCATCCGATGCATTCGCCTCTGTGGTAGATCCTGAAGACTGCTGAGTAGTTGCTCAGGTTCACGGCTCGATTTTCGACAAGCAGGATTGCAGAGTCGGTGGCGAAGCAGAGGACACCCTCTTCTGCAAAGGCGAGATGGGCATCCTCCGAGCACTGATCGCTTTAGTCAGTGAAACGTGAACATGAGCTCCTTTGTGAGTCCCTGTGCGTACACGCTTCGTACATGGGAGGATAAAGACCCGATAGGGCTGTCAAACAGTAGTTCTTAGAAGCAAGATGATTCTACGGGACGCCTACCTGAACCTCCGCAGCTTGGCCTCGATCTTCCCTGAAGCGCTCAAATACGGACACCCGTTGCTTGCTCTGAGGAAGCCTAACCGACCAACGCGTGATTACCCTGACATCCTCTACGAATTGTGGATCGTTCGCAAGCATTGTACCTAGGTTAAACTTCACCGGACCGATCCACCCAATCCAGGACCAACTTGGGAAGTTGCTTGACCTGCGGCTAGACGAACTTTCACGACGGCTCAATCGGCCTCCCGATCGCCACAGAAGGCCGTGTTCGAAGACACATGATCCTGGAGTGCCGCATATAAATCTTTCGTCGAAAGTCCTACTCATCAGATTTAGGATCCCAAAAACAGCGGGTATCACATCAGCCTGGAACGTCAGCTCACGATGGGTGTAAGCCGCAACGGCTGTCTCGTAATGCGTTGGAAAGTTCCTCCCAGCACTCTGTGCAGAGCCTTCCGGGAGCTCGAATCCCTCAATGTATTCCCTTGGAGCTCGGGGACCCCGGAAATCCTCCGAGACACATTCGGTTTCGCAAGAATAATACACCTGGAAAGGCGTGAAGACTAGAAGACGCTTTGAGAAGACATATTCCTGGAAAGTCCAGCCTCTAGTTGAATAGGAGAATCTATCCATGACCTTCACAAGCTCCGGGGCGGCGCTCACGAGCCGCATGCCCTGGATCTCCTCGACTACTTGCATGTGGCGTCTGCTACCAGGTCGAAAACATGGCAACCCTGCGTCTGCATGGTCGGCGCCAGCCGCGACGATGGTGAGCGCGGCGTTACAGTAGATCTTGTCCATGTGTCGAACTTGATCTATGTAGCTATCTTCATCGTCCTGACAAATGCAGATCGCATCGATCCAAGTGTAGCGCTCCCCCAGGGCACGTGTCGCGCCTATGGCGTCCTGGATTGTTCTGGGAAGAGTGACGCTTAGCAGACTGCCGGCTGTTTCCATACTACGCAGGTTGGCTTTTGTCAGCTTGAACAAAGGCATCCCGCCCCACATATACGACAAAGCCACGTAGTCGGGCTGCGGCGTCACTGCCCTGATGCAGTCATCTTCGACATCAACGAAGCGCATGGAGGTTGGCAGCGAGGCTCTCGTCCACAGCTTCACCTCTTTTCCGCAGAAGGTTCTGGATGGGTGCTCGCATTTCGCTCCGTGGATCCGCCGACAGTTCTGGTAGCTCAGCCTCATGAAATCGACGTCGCACTTATCGGGATTCACGTCCCATCCGAGGTTGTATACGCTCTCATCCAGACCTAGCAGATGGGCATCCTGACTGTGCAGTCTGAAAGCAGCCGGGTACATGCGTTTCTGTATCCGACCGGGCCTTGATCCGGCGTCCGGTGTAGCGAATGTGAGGGAGAGGTTCCAGTCCAGCCGCTTGCCAGATCTCGAAAGTAAAGTGTCCTCCCACCCAGTATAGCAGTGGATGTCGCGTAGGTCAACCACGGATTGGTCGTCACACGACTTGGTCGCATTGTATATCCGAACAATGAACCGACATAAATTGCAGTTTTGGTTGCCCAATATGGAATCTAGGCAGCCGAAGTCGATTCTTTTCGAAGTTGCGCGTGTTGATGGCGGCGTATATGGTCTCGGGTCCGGTGGCTGTATAAGCTGCTGGACAATATTTTTGCAGTAGCCGCAGCTGTGGCTGCTGTCTCCGCTAGGAAGAGCACAATATGCGTCCATTCGGCGTAGCCTCCGTTGCCCTCGAGATATCGCTAGCGTCGGAGCAATGGTCTAGTAATAGAGCAAGTCTTGTATGGAGTTTTATATCGTCTCAATATCAGCATTCGTCCAGTCAATCATGAGTTGAGAGCTCGTCAAACCGACACAATGATCATTGTAGTGTAGATGTATCAAGTAATAACTGTAGAACTCTACGGGAGGTGTTGTTATAAATAGATATTTGACGGCTGGACGTTGTAAATGTACTGCAATTACGCTGAGTGCTCCTGTTACTAGTACCACTCATCCAGATCGCAATGGAGGAGTGCATCCAGGCAGCCTTCATGCACGGGTTCGAGTTGAAGCCCAATTCGTTGACCCGTTTTCTTGTCTCTGAATCCTACGGCATCTCGCACGTGACCGTCGCCTTGCGGCCCTAGGAGATCCCTGTTGTTTTAGGGCATCAGCACAATCGCTCGTCGTCCGGTCCGTGCTTTCTCTTCCAAAGTGACCCATTGATGCTGCCCATGCATCGAAGCGATATCATCTGGTATCAGCCGTCAACATGCCAGGCGCCGAGGTGAGCCTTACGCTCAGCGTGTACGTTACACCTGACGATTTGCGGCGAACTCCATCCGTGACACTCCTTGACGTGCATCACACTTGACATCGCCGATAGAGAGTTGCACACCATAGGGTCTTGCAACACCCAGTCCCATCAGTAAGGGAGCGGCTGTCGCCGGGAACTACGTAGGTGGTAAAGAACCAATTATGTTTTGACCGTGCAAGATTCTATCGTGTGCAACACTCTATCGATGATGTTACCTTGTTATTGAGCTGGAATTATACGAAATCATGAACGGCTATTCGGCGGGAGCTCACCAAGCTAACTCCCTTACAACTACGTGCGAGTCTGTAACACACGTCTGAGCCAAAGTTTTGGTAACGATGATGTTGAGGGTCTTCGATCGTGACATCGCTAGTCACAGAGTACTGCTTGCGGGCGATAGAAGAAGCATGATGCAATGCGGCTTGTTGGCTGAGTATATATCACTGTCCTCTTTCTCACGTATCTTCTACCGTCAATATCCGCTTTTCTACCCACACGTACTTACCTGTCCAACGTCCAACTATCCAAGCCTCGTATCAACCGACCACATCGCGCAACATGGGTGACAAATTCCAGGAAGGCGACAGAGTTTCGTACAAGCCGGTCGGGGGCAAGTACTACACCGATGCTGCCTCCTCTTGTTTCCTACACCCTCTATTCCTAGCACTGTTTAGGATATTGACACTGTACTAACCTCTCCACAGGCCCCGACTCGAACACTTCAATCAGTACGGGAATCATCCTCTCAGTCCTCAAACAAGACACTGAGATGGATGGCCGCACGATGCACGCCAACCCAAATCATGTTCGCTATGAGGTATGCCTGCTTTGTTTAAGATCCTGATACGTGATATTTACTGACACTCACTTCAGATTGAGAACGTGAACACCGGCAAGGCGGCGGCCGTCTTTGAGGAGAACATCATTGAGGTGGTTGGCGACGACGAGGTTGTTAAGGGCCGGCCATAGTTAGGTGACGAGGGGGTTTGCTTGCTCTAGCGTAGATACCGCTTTGTGGTAAACTCACACATAACCGGCTGGTTATCCTTGACGAGATTTCTGAGCCTCTGATGTTAGACTTGAGAGAGGAATCTTGGAAGCTATCAGCTGTACTGAGCGAGGGCTCGCTGTAAACACTCAAAGAACACCCTCGTCAAGATATCAAACATGACGCGAGGTAGAATTACCTGACTTCTTAATAGCCATCCGTGAACTGTTGTGATGATAAGTACCTAACATCAAAAGCTTCAGCAGCAGTGCTATCAACAAAGAATGACCGCCCTCTCAGACCTGTGAGCAGACTCAAGTGCTTCGCCAAGCATAATATCGTCGTCGATTCGTCGAGGAAGCAATCCCTCACCAGAACCCCATAAACCGAGCCTTCCTCACGAAGTTTCTTGCCAATTGAGCGAACAATGAAAGGGATATTGCCACCATGCAGAACATATACCTCGTCACCAGGTCGTGTGCAAGGAGGTGCAAGGCTCATGTCGCCCTTCCTGGTGAGGAAGAGCCTTCGGTAAGCTGTGGCGGTGCCAACGGCCACATTGCTGGCCGGACTTCGCACTCGAGCACGCTCGTCGGATGTGAAGTAGCAACTTTTGCGGACTTCGCAGTCACGTGGTCCGACCCTTCGCATTCTTGGGATATTTGAATCGGGAGAAGGCCGCGGCGCTGATGGATCAATCGGGATAGCATCGCCCAGGATAGTTCGCCAAAAAGAAAGCCTAAAAGCCACGTTTCCGACGCGCGTGTGAACATCATCGCGCCAGTAATCAAGTACATTATTAATTCCCTCCCAAGACAGGTCACTTGCGAGTGTAAAAACGGCTGTTACGGTACCCACGAAGATGCCGTGTGTTCGTAGCATTGAGTTGCCGCAAGAGACAGCTACCGCAAACAAATCCTTCGATGCTTTGGCGAACATTGGCCATGGAGCACTCATCGCTCCATAAATGACCATGGCCCTGGAGGGGGTCATTATTCAAGGAGAATGTACTAGTTGTAATGTGGATGCAATCTTCCCATTCGCCTGGTTGATCGGCAAGAAGGCGGATCTGGTGAAGATCTGAATTAAGCGGTTGGTAGACAATACTTCGGGGCAGGTGCCGAGATCAGAGGTGAATCGATGAGAACGGGAAAGGAAGTCCTGCAAACGCCCGCAGGTAACCCATCAGTACCTAGGCACCTTAGCAACAGACACTACGGTAAGGCTCGAAGGAAAAGTTCGTGGCCGCATTCTAGCAAAGGAAACACGGCACTTGCACCCTTTGCAATCTGCACGTGACTCGCCCTGCAGACAGCCACAGCTCAGCCACATTTGCCGAGCCCTCGCTCGTCGTCACGCTTCTCTGCAACCACGAGCTCAATCAAGAGCTCTAACTCAACTACCAACCCCGTACACTTCCACAGCCACTTCTCTTACCACCGTAGACCTTCAACACCCTTTCGCGACCGCCTAGCTGCCTTGTTCACCACTGCCGCCTCTCGCCCAACAGCCCGCTTACAGCACCCCATCATGTCAGCCAGGATGCCACAAGGCGGTCGTCAAGGCGGCTCGCGCTTCGCCCAGTTCAAATTGGTCCTTCTGGGTATGCTACGCACACTATCCATGGGTGCGCCGTAACTCTGCTGACTGTCTTCGCAGGAGAGTCCGCTGTAGGAAAGGTTAGCAACCCGCACACGCTTCGTCACTGCCTAGCCCACTAATTCCCGCGAACAGAGTTCACTCGTACTCAGATTTGTCAAAGACCAGTTCGACGACTATCGAGAGTCAACAATCGGTGCCGCCTTCCTGACACAGACCATCGCCCTCGACGAGTCCACGACTGTCAAGTTCGAGATATGGGACACCGCTGGCCAAGAGCGCTACAAGTCCCTGGCACCCATGTACTACCGCAACGCCAACTGCGCCGTCGTAGTGTATGATATCACGCAAGCCGTGAGTGGACCAAAATCACCCGCCGTGTGTGCTGTCGCAGGTGCTAACAATCCCTTCCGTGCAGGCATCTCTAGACAAAGCGAAAGCATGGGTAAAAGAACTACAACGCCAAGCCAACGAAAACATCATCAT
>Ga0068630_1000249_pt1 | contig 16349 bp, 19 predicted proteins | sample InSIn4gowninarea_FD_77433 | JGI IMG/M metagenome (GOLD analysis project Ga0068630, IMG submission 77433) | Clean room microbial communities from NASA Spacecraft Assembly Facility at Jet Propulsion Laboratory, Pasadena, California, USA -... ... | reverse complement strand
ATTGTTGATACTATTGTTGTTGTAGCTGTAAATAATAAATATGCCGGCTATATAACTATTGCCGATGAAATCAAAGAAGATGCAGCAGCAGCAATAAAAGCTATGCATAAGCTTAACATTAAAACGGTTATGTTATCCGGCGATAAGCAAATAGTAGCTGATAAAATAGCCAAACAAATTGGTATTGATGAAGCTTATGGCGACCTGCTGCCGGAAGGTAAGGTAGAAAAAGTCCAGCAATTAAAAAATGAAGGCAGAACGATTGCTTTTGCCGGTGATGGAGTCAATGATGCACCTGTAGTTGCTTTGGCTGATGCAGGTATTGCAATGGGAGGTTTAGGCAGTGATGCAACTATCGAAACAGCAGACGTGGTAATTCAGAATGACCAGCCTTCCAAAATTGTATCAGCAATTAAAATAGGAAAGATTACAAGAAACATAGTTTGGCAAAATATCACTTTAGCAATGGGAATAAAAGTTATTGTACTGGTTTTAGGTGCCGGCGGTGTAGCAACATTATGGGAGGCAGTAATAGCAGATGTAGGTGTGGCGCTATTGGCTATCTTAAATGCGGTGAGAATACAGAAAGCAAATGTTTAAAAAATGAACGGAAAACAAAAAACAGAATGGATTGGATTTTAATAAGAGGCAGAATGAAAACTTTACAAATTTCAGTAACGCTGTTATTAATTGTTATATTAAGCTCATGTGATAATCAAACGAACAATACCGAAAATTTAAAAATAACGGATACTGCAAAAGGTCAGAAACAGGATTATAATGAAAACACTTCTATAAAAAGCATTATGGTTAATGCAGTATCCCTTTTGCGTAATCACAATGTAGATGTCAATAATGACAGGGATTTTGCTGAAATGATGATTTATTATAATCATACTGCTATAGATATGTCGAATGTTTTATTTAACAAAGGAAAAAACGTTGAATTAATAAAGTTTACAAATGAAAGTATTAGCAGACGAAAAGATGTAATGAATGAAATGAGTACTTTTCTTGAAAGAGAACCAAAAGATGAATCGTCCTCAACAAAAGTTTTTCAAGATGCAATCAATAATGCTATATCAAAAATGAGAATGTCTTCCAACTTCCCTGACAAGAATTTTGATAATCTATTTGTTAAAAACATGATATTACACCATGAAAGCGGTATTGATATGGCAGAAGCAGAAATAAAATTTGGGTCACATCAAACCTTAAAAATGCGTGCAAGAAATATTATTTCTGCTGAAAAGGACGAAATTGATTGGATGCAGTCATGGTTAAAAAACAAATAGGTTCAGGCAGAAAAGTATTTTGCTTCTACAAACTGACATAAGATATGACCTAAAAGTATATGCCCTTCCTGTATACGCGGAGTGTCGATTGACGGTACATTTAAAAGATAATCAGTATACAACTTTATATTCCCGCCGCTTTCCCCTGTAAAGCAAATTGTTGTTACCTGCTTCTTTCTTGCTTCCTGAAAAGCTTTAATAATATTGGAAGAGTTTCCCGAAGTTGTTAAGCCGACAAGAACATCACCTTTATTTGCAATTCCCCGTATAATACGGGCATACACTTCATCAAAACTATAATCATTTCCAACTGCTGTTAAGTAAGAAGTGTTGCAATGCAAAGCTTCGGCAGGTAAAGAGTTTCTGTCTGTATAGAAACGACCGGTAAATTCGGCAGCAAGATGCTGGGCATCAGCAGCGCTTCCACCGTTACCGCAGAAATACACTCTGTTGCCGTTTTTAAAAGCACTTACAATTATCTCAATTGTTTTTTCAAGCGTATCTAAAATCACTTCGTCATTTAATAAAGTTTGTTTTACAGAGATGGAGTCGTTAATGATAGTCTTGAATGCTTCTTTCATGGTGTAAATTTACATGTAATTGTATTTTTACGAATACAAAACGCCGCCACTACGTTTGTTTTGAATTTTTTTAGTATAAAAAAATATACATTTTATTATATTTTTTTTAATCCCCTATTACGTATGGAGTTCCAGATTGACCAGATTTTGAAGAAAAATAAATTAAGCCTAACCGAAGGGAGAAAGAAAGTATTAGAACTTTTTTTAAAAGCAGATTACGCTTTGGTTCATGCTGAAATAGAAAAAGCACTTTATAATATAATTGACCGGGTAACAGTATATCGTACACTGCAAAGTTTTTTAAAGAAGGGATTGATACATCTAATACCTACAACAGATAATTCAATTAAATATGCTTTTACAAACCAAGATGTGAGACACCAGCAATTTCAGGAAAATCATGTTCATTTTTTCTGCAGTAATTGTAATAAAACATTTTGCCTTGATAATGTAACTTTTCCTCCTATAAAATTACCAGATGGTTTTAAGGAACAATTTCAGGAACTGATAATAACAGGTACATGTGATAATTGTAAATAAGCCTTTATGTTTCCTTCAAAAGTCACAATAATTTTAATTAATGTTACCTCTTCTTGAGAAAAAGTGAAAACAGTTTTAAATGGAAGTACAATTTGACCACGAGGGCTTTTTATACAACATACCTCAACCGTTATATAAATACCGGGTTTGGGAAGAACCATGTAAGGAAAAACAATTTCAAAGAAGATTACTAACCGATCGAGAGTTATATTTAGCATCAGCAGATCAGTTTAATGATCCTTTCGATGCAGCAATTCCTTTTAAGTATAAAGACGAGGATCTAACTCAGGACAAAGTCTTCCTGAAATTGATGCAGACAGGAAAACAAAGATGGCCGGGGATATTAGAAGAGGAGCTTCACCACCGGGCTTTTCAAGAACAAATGTCAGGGAAATTCGAAAGCGGACAATACTGGAAGGAAAGCTACGAACGGTTTAAAGAAGATAATGCTAAAAACTTAGGCGTTTTATCCCTGACATCTAAAAAGGATCACCTGCTAATGTGGAGTCATTATGCAGACTCGCATAAGGGCTTTTGCGTCGGTTTCGACAAGTATGCTTTATACGAGTTAACGGGAGGAACCTTAGCTGCAGTTCAATATGAAAAAGAATTTCCTAAGGTTGGCATTTTCGACGATGATGCCAGTAAACTACTGAGACTACTTATTACTAAATCGGTCAATTGGATGTATGAGGACGAGTATCGGATAGTTAAAGTTGGTGCGGCGCGCTCTCTTCATATTCTTCCCGAAAACGCTATTACTGAAGTTATACTGGGAATGAAGATGGCTGAAAATATTAAAGATATCGTTGTTGAAAACACCAGGCGCAACTTTCCTGCAGCTAAGATTTACCAAAGCATGATGAACTTAGATGAGTTTAAGTTAGATATGATTCCAATTTTTTAACCCAACTTCTTACAACAACAAACAGTATATTCTATTTCACTTTGTGGTTTCATTTACTTAAGATGAGTTTCTGATGTAAGGCAGATTAAATATTGACTTTTACATATAATTATATACCGATTTTCATAATACCTTGTTCAGTGCAGTATTTTTTTATTATTCTGTTTATTATTTGCAACTGTTTATTTTCATAGCAATCAATTAGCTTAGTTTTATCCTTAATGGTCATCAATTCAATATTCGGGACTTTTATTTTTTTAAGAACTTGTGATTGAAATCTTGCAAACCCACCATTCATCCTGATACCTATTTGTGAAATTTGTTCTCTGACAAAGTCAGACATTAAAATACTTGCTAATATTTTCAAAGCATCAATGTCATTGGATGTTATATAGTAAATGTTGTGATGAGGATAATATTTTCCGTCATCAATAAAGAGAAATTTATTTTTTGTTAAGTCAGGTAAAAGTAACTTAGGCTTATTCTGAAGTTCGGGTTTTATTTTATCTATAGTTTTATACCACTGATTAGGGGTTTTTTGTGCTGTATGTCTTTTTATAAGTTTCGACTTATTCTCTGTTAAATAATTCTTTAAGTGTGGATAGTTGTCCAAATCGCAAAGAATATTATTTTCATAAGGATTGATTACGTAATGTTCTCCCCACTTAAATCTATTGTTTTTCAAATCTTTTGATCTAATTAATGGAATTAACCTGCTTTTTTCAATTCCATTTAATTCAGACTTTGCCTTTATAAACACTTTGTCGGCTCCCGTTGCTACACCGATTCCGATTTGAAAACCCTGTTCAATTACACCAAGTAATGCAGTATGATTAATATTATACTGTAAAAATAAATTTTGCCAGGAAGAATTTTTTGGGGTCTCAACTTCTTTGAAAATTATATTCCGGAAATTAATTTCCTTTGAATTGTATTCGCAAAACAAAGTTTTTTCACTGTTTAAATTTTTAGCAATAGTAGTAATGCAAGGATAAGCTATAACATCTTCATCGAAGGGAGAAGAATTTTCAATATTTAAAACCTTTATGAGATTATACCTGGAAGAAATAAGTTTTCTCAATCCTTCCCCATATTGATTGTTTAGCCATCTATTCGAGCAAATAAATGATAAAATACCATTATCCTTAAGTAGATTTAATGACTGCTCAAAGAAGAGGACATATAAATCCGCCCTATACTTAAAAGTTACATATTTTTTGCGGAATAACTCTTTATTTTCCTGAGATATTAATTCGTGCCTTATATATGGAGGATTACCAACTATGCAGTCAAATTTCGTTTCAAAGCTACGAGTCAAGAAATCAGTGTGAAAACAAATTTTAGGGGCTAATTTACTTTTTTGTTTAGTTAGTTCTTCAATTGTATTCTGGACAGCCTCGAGCAGTTCATTATAACCTGCCAAATCCAATTCTATAAATTGAACATTTTTTGTTAAGGCCTGATGAAAAGAAAAATCAAACTTGTTAGAGGATTGGAAAAGCCGTTTAATTATTTCTTTTGCAAATGCTCCTTTACCTGAAGCTGGTTCAAGAATTTTTACATCTCGCAAATCGTTAGATGAAATATATCCAACCTCATCTAAAATGTATTGAACTATCTTTTTATTAGTAAATACTTCACCATGTTTTCTGCCATTTTTCCTTACCATAACTTTAATCATTAAACTCGTGAAGTTGTCCTGTCAAATGCCCAATAAAAGAATACAAAAAAGAATCAATCGAAATGCTTTCCTCTACATTGCCAAAATCATGGTCATTTGTAACCCAAATTAGACAACACTGAGAATATAACCTTTCTAACATTAATTTTTGGCAAAAAAGTTTATAACGCTCTAAATAGGATGTATTATTAAACTCCTTAAAAACTTTATAATAAGGTTCGGCAACTCTAACAAGAGAAGTAGATGCTTTAGATTTTTCAACAATCATTAAATAGCCTAACCAAGGAGCTGATTGATTAGAAAATGCTTTTTCTCGAAATGCAGTCCATAAATCTGTCGCACTTCCTAAAGCTTCTTCAGTTCTATTGTTGAAGTTATTTCCAAAAGAGCCTACTTGAGATTTTAATTCGATAACAGCAATTAATTTTTTTGTAGGAGAGATTATTAGCATATCCCAATCTTTTGTTGGGCGAAAATAACCTGGCAATTGATTTCCTTTAATAAAAATACAGTTCGATGGTATTCCTACATCTGTAGCTACCACAAATAATAGTTTCAATATGCCATCTAATTGTTTCCCTCCTGTAACTGAACTTCTATTGGTGGAGTCTTTAATTTCTTTTTCACTTTGAGCATTTTTCTGACTATCCCTTGTTTCCCAGAAAAGTTTAATAGCTGATTTTAAAAGCTCTTTATATTTGTCTATGTTCATTTTGCTGTAAAATTCACCCTTTTATTTCGGTAAGAGACTCAATTTGTTTTCGATATCTTTTAACACTGGAAAGGCTAATACCTGTTAAGCTTACCGTTTCATTTACTGACATCCCTCTTTCTATAGCTTTCTCTACTTTAGAAAAGCTTTCGTAATTTAGTCCTTTTGACCGTCCGATGTGTTTGCCCTTAGCCGCAGCCAAACAGCTGACCGGCTCGGGTTTTTTCCAAAATGCTTTCTCTGTCATACTCTGCCATGACTGCAAAAATTTGAAGTACCATTTTACCTGCAGGTGTGGTACTATCAACACCTAAGTCAAGCGCCTTAAAGTGGATGCCTAAACGATTAAAATCACTTATAAGTTTAATAGCTCAGAAAGATTCATATAAAAAGGGGTCGTTAAAGTAAATAAAAATTAAAGTAGGGAAATATACCTTATTTTAATGCTTAAATTGTATAATAAAATAATAAAAAGTACCCTTTCTTTAACTTCTTTACTTTTTTTATGATTTACGCATATATCCGGGTCTCAACAGACAGGCAAACAGTAGAAAACCAGCGTTTTGAGATTTTGAAGTACGCCTCAAAAAAAAAGATACAGATCGATCAATGGATTGAAGAGGTTGTAAGTGGCAGTAAGCGTTCTGAAGACCGGAAGCTTGGTAAGGTTTTGAAAGATTTAAATAAAAATGATATTCTAATTGTAAGTGAACTTTCCAGATTAGGCAGAAATTTAATGGAGGTCATGAGCATTCTGCATACGTGCATGGAAAAAGAAAGCAAGGTGTATGCAATAAAAGAAGGGTACGAATTGGGTAATAACATTTCTTCAAAAGTTTTGGCTTTTGCGTTTTCTCTTTCTGCTGAGATTGAACGAAATTTAATATCTCAAAGAACCAAAGAAGCTATGGCCCGCATGAAAAGCGAAGGCCTGCCGGTTGGTCGTCCTGCCGGTTCTCTATCCAAGCAAACCAAGTTAACCGGTAAGGATGAAACTATTAAAGAATTATTAGAAAAAAAGGTTGCAATATCAACTATTGGAAGAATCCTGGGAGTTAACAGGTTAACGGTAGAAAGCTATGTGAAGTCCAGAAAACTACGCGAAAGTTAGGCTGCTTTCTGTTGCAAGAGATCCGTTAATTATGGCCGGAGTACGGTCATTTTAACAGGCCGTTTCCATAGGTTAGTAATTTTTCTTACAACAAAATTTTTTATCACTATTAAAATTGAAGTTGTAGTATTTATTTTAGATCGTTATACCATATAGGTAATGTCTGAAGCAAGAGTAGGGTAAGTTAATATCATGCTTTTAATGTCATTTGTCTTTAAACCTGCTTTTATAGCCATTGCAAAAAGATTAATTGTTTCTTCTGCATATGGACCTATTAAATGAGCACCCAATATTTTACCTGAGCTATTTTCTATAATTGTTTTATAAGCATATTCTTTTGCATTCAAACGTCTGGAATTAAACCAATTTGGAACTGAATTTAAATTGACCTTCGTATTTAAGTTTTGTTCTTGTGCTTCCTTTTCAGTGATGCCTACAGATGCTATAGAAGGTAAGGTAAATACTACTGTAGGAATCGCATTGTAATCCGGTTGTCTATTATTGCCCTTTATGATGTTAGACGATACTATATGACCTTCCATAACTGCAACCGGTGTAAGGGGGAAACCTTTTGTATCTGCACAATCACCGGCAGCATAAACATTAGGATTTGATACACTCTGTAAATATTCGTTTACAATAATACCTTTCTTACCGTATTTAATATTAGCTACGTCTAATTCCAAATCAAAAATAGCTGGTGTTCGACCTGCCGAATTGATTACTGTTTGAGCAATTACTTTTATGGGTCCACCATTTTTATTCGCTGTAACCGCGTATTGTTCATTCTCCTTTTGTATTTCTGTAACCTCTGTTTCAAGATGAATTTCTATACCTAATTCCTGTGTAGCCGTTACAAGATGTCTTACAATATCCTGGTCAAACTTTTCTAATGGAGATTTACCTCTATGAACAATTGTAACCTTTGCGCCGCTCCTTGCTGCTATATGGGCAAATTCAAAAGCTATATACCCACCTCCTACAAAGATTAATGATTTAGGTAGTTCTTTTAAGTTAAGAAAGTCAGTGCTATTGATTGTATATTCTTCACCCGGTATTTGCAGCTTTCTTGTTTTAGCGCCTGAAGCAATAACGATTTTACCTGCTTCTACCGTTTCATTATCAATTACTAATTGATTTGCTGATATGAATTTTGCTCGTGAATGGTAAGTGGTAATACCGCTTTCCTTATATCCCTTTTCTATATTAGCTGGAACGTCGTCAACAAATGTTTGTTTATAAGCCATCAGGCTGGACCAATTAATCGTCGGAACTGTGTCAATTCCTTTGCCTTTTAATCGGGTTGCGAAGTCAACCACTTCAGTAGCACCTATTAAAACTTTTTTAGGGTCGCAGCCACGTAGTGCGCAAGTGCCACCATAAGGCAGTTCATCTGTAATTGCTACAGTAAGACCTTTGGAAGCACATTTATTTGCTATGGTCATACCTGCCATACCAGAGCCTATGATGAAAACATCAAAGTTCTTCATTTTAGTACGTTTTTTATAGAAGTAAATAGACCTAATTTTCAAGCAGTATAACTATCGATAATTTGTATACAGCCGTTTAACAGCAACCGCTACTGCAACTTTTGTTTTCTTGTATTGGTGGGCACGGTACTGTACCATAAGTGCAAAATACGCAGCAGTCACCTTGCTTAGGCTTTAAGAGAGTATTGCAATCTGCACATTTATAGAAGTATTGACAAGCATCTGTAGGCATTGTTTCTTCTTTCTGAAATCCACATTCAGGGCAAGTGATTGTTGATTGTAGTGTTAGTGTTTTTTCCATTTTCTATTGTTTTTTCTCGCAAACTGCCTGCTATTAGCTCTGCTTTAATGTAGCTTTTTCTGAAACCGTTGCAGCTTTATAACCTATTTTTTCAATGGCTTTAATAATACCGGCAACTGATGTTTTAGCAGGATTATATTTTACTGTAGCAACATCGCCGGGATAATCTACTTTCTGCTCTACAACCCCATCAAGTGCTTTCAATGTAGTAGCTACATGATTATTACAACTTGCACAAGTCATTCCTGTGATTTTTAACTTAATCGTTTTGGCTTCATCCTTTGTTATTGACTTAACAGGTGTTTGAGCATTAGCCTTACAATCACCCCAGCCACAAACTTGCACAGCAGTAAATAAAAAAGTACTTAAAGCGATAAAGAGAGTTTTCATGTTTTATTTATTTAAAAGTTGATAATCTGTTATTTTATAACCTGTTTGAGCAATAGCATTTTTCAGTTGCTCAACTGTTGCCTTTGACTTATCGTATTTAACCAGGGTTGTTCCTTTATTATAAACTGTTTGGGCATCAATTACACCAGCCACTTTATGTAACTCATTGTTTACTTCGTTCTCACATGCTTTGCAACTCATTCCTCTAATCTTAAAAGAGGCTGTATTAATATTATTAGTTTGAACCGCTACTACATTCTGTTTTTCTACTTTAGGATAAAATTTATCAGCATAATATGGGAAAGCAATCAATGCAATAGCTGCTATAGTAATAATGCCTAAAAATGTTCTGGAAGCAAGAAAACTTTTCTTTTCTACTGTACAAGCTCCATCAGGACCACAATTCGTACTTTCTTTTTTACTTAATGAACGATACCAGGCAAAGCCTAATGTTGCTATAGCCAATCCAATTAAAAAAGGACGTGCAGGCTCTAACCACGATAAAAATGATGCTGCACCACTTGCACCTGCAAGAAGTGCTAACAGCGGTGTAATGCAACATAATGATGCCGCAATAGCTGCCATAATTCCTACGCCTGTAACTGCTTTTGATGTTGTTTCTTGTTTCATGCTTTTTGTTTTGTACGGTTAGCAACAGTTATATGCTGAAACAAAGGCTTTACGATTTCCAAATGTTCTTCCTTCAGAGAATAATAAATGGTTTGTCCGTTCCTACGGGTTTGAAGGATGTTACCGTCTTTCAGCTTTCTTAAATGTTGTGATACAGCAGGAATAGTCATGTCTAATATATCTGCCAAATCGCACACACATAATTCGTTTTCTTCTTCTAACAGAAAAAGTATTTTTAGTCTTACATCATTTCCTGCAAGTGTTAACACCTGGCTTAGTCTTTCAAATGAGTTTTCAGCTTTTTTCAATTTTTTTTTGCATTCCCCTATCAGCACCTGGTCTGCATAAGGTCTTATACAGTTTATATTCATAGAACAAAAGTAATTATTTAAGCAATTACTTAAATAACTTTTACTCCATTTTAACTATTGTTTCAAAAAAGGACAAAAAAAACTCCCTGAAAAGGAGCTTTGAAAAATAGTCTGCTTGAAAACATTAATTAATATATCTCAAAAATTAGTAGTTTGAAAATGATCGGATTCATGATTACGTTTTGGCTAAATTCATGAATTCGTTTTAACCGTTACAAATCTGAGTATCTAAGTTCTGATCGATAGTTGATACTCGGGCATAGCCAAAAACTTTATTCATATTAGTTCAAAAAGTTAGTATCACAAATATAAAGGCTATTTTGTTTTTAGTCCTACTTTTTGAACCCTGTTTTTCTTATGTTTTTAAATATTTTCGATTGAAGGAGTGTGGGTTCAGAAAGTTATGACTTTTTGAACCTATCGTGTTGCTCCAATAAATTGCCAAGGCTTTTTCTATGTATACAGTAAGAAAATGAAAGAACCTTTATTTTTGCTAAAAGTATTAGTAAAATGCTATTTGAAAACTGTCGTGAGATTGTCAACGAAGCCAAAAGTAAAGGGTTATGGATATATGATCCGAGTTACAAAAAGTGGTATACACCCGAAGATTTCCTGCATATCTTTGGTAACTATGTTGAGGCCAAAGATAATCTACTTAAAAGATTGCAGATAAGGCATCCATATGAAGGTATACAGGCAGGATTTCAAAGGCTACTGGAAATAAACAATAAGCTTCAGGCCTTTACCCAATCTGTAATGGAATATTATAAAAAATAATCTTTTCATAAGAAATGCAATAGTACAATACCTTATTACTTAGGTCAATTTTTTATAAATAGGCTCTGCTTTCCGGTACATCTTAGGGCTGGGTTAGTATAGTAAAAGTCAAATCAAATTCAGTATTGGTTTTACATCCGAATGAAAAATGTAGAAGAAGTCAAGCTGAGTTCTTGACTCACTGCCCATGTGACCAGTGCCGGTTGCATGAGCTCCTTTTTTTCTTATGGTAACAGTGCTTATATCTATCACCAGCAAGCAAAAGAATTTGAACCTACTGTAAATGACTATGAAGCATGGCTGGAAGGTTTAAAAGAACCTATACAGAAAGAAATGAAAAAACAAGGACGAAAATATTCAGTTGGATTGAATTAAAAGCAATATCGAAATAGAGTTTTTATTCTATAAGATCATCCAATTATCAATAGAATTAATTTTTTGGCTTATTGCTCATAATTATTAATCTTTTTTTTTCGTATCCTTGGGAGGAGGTGGGGTTGCTTCAGGCTTTGGCTTTACCAATGGAGTAACTGTCCTGCCTTTATTGATATCGGGCTCAATGCCCTTTTTAATCTCGTTTCCATTATTTTTTTCTTGAGGCATTTTACTATTTTTTAGGTGCATCTTTAGGGGGTGTAGAAGCTGTCGTAGGCTTTGGAGTAATTTCCATTGTAGGAGTAGTTCTTCCATTACTTATTTTATCACTACCCGATGACGGCTTAACTATTTCTACCTTTTTTTCTTTACTCATGTTGTATGCATTTACGGAGCAATATACAATCAAAAAGCCTATTCCAGAAATTAATAAACCCACTGTCAAATTGTTCATTGTAGAAATCTTTCTGTTGTTATTTATAATTGAAATGTTTATATCATCCTCACATTTCCCCTCCCCATATTCCTGGATATACTGCAATGAATATTTACTCGATTTCTGATGTGAGATTAGATTCATTAATAAGCTGAAGGCCAATAAGACCCAAGAGATAATAAGGAACCAGATCCATAGCGCACCTGTCAATGGTGCTATCTTTTCAATAAAAGTGAGCGACAGAATTAAAGTGCCAGAAGTAATATAAATGAGGTTTTTTTCAAAATCATCATCACTTTTATTTTTAATTTCTTGAACCATCTTTCTGTTAGCTTCTCTTATTTTGTCTTCAGGAATCTCTTTTTCTTCGTCCATATTTTTGCTAACTAAACTGATTTATTTTTCTCTTTGTGCTCACAGCACTTGCCGACTGCTGCAACGAATATATAGTCGCCATGGGCTTTCCAGCGTTTCAATGCCATCTCATAAATGCCGCCTCTTAGATCGTAACCAAATTCATCTATAAGCTTTCCGCAGTAACCGCACCGATAAACTTTCGCTTCGCTGATAGTTTCCTTTAGAGGTTCAGGGTCAGGTTTTGGGTCATTTCTGGTTATTGTCGCATAGCTAGAAAATGGGTATGCAGTAGGAGCAATCTTAATCCAGACATTGAGGAAAATAAAAGGCGTAGTTAGAGGCTCTCCGTATGTATGACGGTAATCTAAAGCTAATTCGTCAAAGGTGTGTTGATTAAGAGAAATACTATCGTTTTCAGTTACATTATTGCTAAGAATAAAGTCTCTTAAGTAAGATATCGTTGCTTGTTTAAAATCAGGCTTATTGTGGTTTACGATGATCATGCAAATGTTTTAATGTTTATTAAAAAGGTTTTGGCTTTCCTGACAGCTTTATTTTTGCTTCTGCACTCATGCTAAAATAGTTTGGTGGGTGACGAATTTAAGGAAAAAGAAATTCTTTGATTGACACTATTAGTAACATGTGCAAAAGTGTTTATGTAGCCGGTCAAGCAGGCTTGTGAAAATAAAAAATTAAGACAGTGACCGAGAAAGCAGAGCAAGAGAATGGGAAATTGAAAGAGGAGCAAAAAAGGTAGTTAAAAAACATGAGGTTTTAAAAGACACTTTACAATTTGCAACAAGGTTGGAAGTAAATGGGTATAAAACCCATATGGTGCTCACAAGGAGGAAGAAAAACAACAACCGGCAGCAGAGAAAGCAAAAAAGCAACATTATTTTACATCATAGTCTTTTGCAAATTGCTGGATTAAAGTCGTAAAGATCTTTACTTTGTTAAGTGGTGTCAAAAGTACATCTTTATCTAAATAATCTTGAAAGTATGTTCAATGAAAATGAGGGAATAAAGGAAAGTGGAGAAGAAACAAATACCTCAAACCCACAGCAAATTGAAACTAAAGAAGAAGAGAGAGCGAGAGAAAAAGCAGAACTTTTAAATAGAGTGGTAAGTGGAAAAATTGAAGGTATGAGAGACCGTGTAGCGTTCATCCTAAACAATTCTAATGAAGCAAGAAATTCTGATATTGAATTGTTATGGTCATATTGGAAATGGTTTGACAAGTTTTCAGGCACATTTGTTTCAAAAGAAGAGATGTCGAATTTGGCAAGAATAAGTTCATTATCAAGAATGAGAGCGAAAATCCAAAATGAATATAAGCTTTTTCAGGCAGATGCTGAAGTTCAACGATTTAGAGGGATGTTAGAAGATGATAAAAGAGTTGAGGCAATAGAAGATAAACCTACAGGACTTGGCATGTATTCAGTTTACATTGACGAATCAGGGAAAACTCAAGATTTCCTTTCAGTCGGTTCGCTTTGGGTTTTGAAGTTCGAAATTTCAATAGTTAATGCTAATCAGGAACTTTTGAAGTGGAAAAAAGAAAAGGAAATTAATTATGAATTTCATTTTAATGAACTTACTCGAAATAAGATGTCATTTTTTCAAGAATTTGTAATTAAATTTCTTGTCTTGTTTCCTGAAGCAGGGTTTAAACTCATAGTAATAAACAATAAGGGTTTTACTGATAAAAATCAAGCAATTACTGATTTAACCTATCATCTAATTAGCAGAGGCATCCAACATGAAAATGAGACAGGCAGAGCACCTCTTCCACGCTTGCTACAGGTTTGGCTTGATGAAGAAGAGAAGGGAAGTGATCAATTGAAGATAGAAAATATAAAAGAGCGTTTAACGAGGCAAAAAATAGAGGGTCTTCATTTAGGGGACTTTCAAACAGTTAGCTCGAAAGGAAATTTTTACATTCAGATAATTGATCTTTTTACAGCCTCAATTAATAGAAAATTAAATACGCCGGATGGAAATAATTTTAAAGATGAGTTTGCGAATTTCGTCCTTAGTGCGTTAAAGTTTGACGTCAACAAAATCAACAAAGAAAATACCGAAATTGATCAATCCAAACTATTCAATTTAACTATTGCAACATAACTCCGTTTTTAGCTTTCAACAATTTTATTGGAGTGTATTATTTTAATAAAATGACCGTTTATTTAAATATTTCTGGTTTTGTTTATTAATTAGAATAAGATTTACACACGTCCAATATATTTAATTTACGGCTTAATTTGGACGTAAATTAGAATGTAAATACAGTTTTAATTTTAAGGAAATTAAAGCAAACATCATTAACAAAATTGGAGACGTATTTTAGCAAATGGAATCGTGGTCGTGTCTTAAAGTTATAAAGCTTTTGTTTCTAAAGCAATTTTTTACTATCGTAGTCCGTCAAAAGCGATTCAATTAATTCAATATTATGGTTTTACATCCGGATGAAAAATGTAGAAGCAGTCAAGCTAAGTTCCTGACTCAATGCCCAACTGACCAGCGCCGGTTACATGAGCTCCTTTTTTCTTATGGTAACAGTGCTTATATCTACCATCAGCAAGCAAAAGAGTTTGAACCTACTGTAAATGACTATGAAGAATGGCTGGAAGGTTTAAAAGAACCTATACAGAAAGAAATGAAAAAACAAGGATTTGATCGTTGCAAAAATATACTTTCCTTTACTCGTTATGTGCTTGAGAAAAATGATGTAGGGATGGAAGAATTTATCAAAGAACAAATGGGCATGGAAGAGTATTCAGAGTATAAAACTTTTGTTTAACAATGGTAGAAAAGCTTTAAAATACAGTAGAAGTTATTTTTTTTATATTTCTAAGCCTTTATCAGCCGCTTATTTAATGAACTGTTTATCTCTATACTTTGATTATTTTCATCGTTAAAATTTATTGGCTGCTGTTTTTCGTTTTGCTCTTTAGTAAGTTTAGCAAGGATAATCCGTGAAACTTCATCCAGCCTAACCGTTTTTGATAAAAGCTCTTCCTGATAAGGAAAAACTGAAGCTAATTGTGATTTGTATGTTTCAATGTTATTTAGCGTTGTTGAATGAGAAAATTTGTTTTTTTTCAATAGGTCCGGCATTTCAAGGATAGCTTGTTTAATTTGCAGGCCATTTGCTAATTCGCCACTTGGAAGTTCTTTTTCAACAGCAATCTTATCACCAAGGGGACTAATAATATTGCGGACGACAACCTTTCCATGATAAGTATCCTTTATACTTCCAACAGCCTTAAAACCCCAAACTTCTCCCAGGGCAAATATGGCTCCTGCAGATTTATGTTTTTTAGCGTATTCTGCCTCAGCAACTATTCCGGTACCAAATTCACCAACTTTTTCAAATACTGTGTTACCAATCTTACCATGAAATATATTTTCCCCTGAATGATCCTTTGTAATTGTTTGTAGCAGCGGAATATTCTTTTCCAATACTGCTATTTGTTTTTTGTAATGAGCTGCAAGTATTGTAGATGTTCTTATTGTTTCCTCAAGATCAAATTTCTTTTGGTTGAAAGATTTACTAAGTTGTGTCAATTCCATTACCCTTTTTTGAAGTGAAGCCTTTTCTTTAAAGATAGGATCACCCGATAATTCTGCGGCCATACCGCCCATGTCTACATCCTCTTCCATATCTTTTATGGTACGTTGTTCAGGGTTTTCACTGGTTTTCATTTGTGCAATGAAGTTTGCTTTTTGTGATACCACATAATACATAGAAGCATCAAGTGTTCTTTCAGTTGCGTAGTAATAAATTGGTATTGTATTGTTTAGGTGTTCCTTAGCAGCCCAATTTCCCTGCCTTTCACCCCTCCCGTTTCTTTGTTCCATTGGTGCCGGATTCCAGAGTATATCTAAGTGGTGCAAACCAACTATGCGTTTTTGAACGTTAACACCGGTTCCTAATTTTTTACTGCTGCCTACGACAATACGAACATCTCCGGCATTTACTTCATCAAATAGTTTTTCTTTTTGCGACCTGGTATTATAATCATGAATGAAAGCAATTTCATTATCAGGTATACCATTAGCGACAAGCAACCGTTTTAGTTCATTATAAACATCAAATTTTTCTGCTGTATTTGCTTCTGTTATTAACATTTCAATCTCGATCATTGAAATACATAGAACTTCTGAAGCTCTTTCTTTCACCATCTCCAACGTTGGCTTTTTCTTGAGATCAAAATAGTTTTCACCAAAAATGATATTCATATCAGCTTGTGGTGTATTTTCCTCCAGGAATGAAAACAAATTGTCTATAGCATTATTAGATTTTGGGGTGCCAAGATCGGAAAATACCAACTGTGTACCTTTAAAATCAGTAGTGGAAATATATATTTCAGTAATATTGTTTGCAGCAGCTTT
>Ga0068630_1000248_pt1 | contig 16363 bp, 11 predicted proteins | sample InSIn4gowninarea_FD_77433 | JGI IMG/M metagenome (GOLD analysis project Ga0068630, IMG submission 77433) | Clean room microbial communities from NASA Spacecraft Assembly Facility at Jet Propulsion Laboratory, Pasadena, California, USA -... ... | reverse complement strand
CTTGAATGCGACAACACAATCGTACTTGTCGGCAATTTTTGCGAGGAGGAGGAGCTCTTCAGGCTTGTTATCTGCCGGAACCCCAGAGTTCTTGAAATGTAGGACGCGCACCACAATCGCCATGCCTTCGGGATCATCCTCTGGAAGATCAACTTCTTGGGGATTGGCCGGCCTTAGCTCAACAAGGTTAGCTTAAGCTGATAGCCTGATACGTCCGTAGTCTCTAGAGACTCCCTCCTTTCTGGTGTTTGCGATAGTGGAACAAGGATGTAACAAACCTTCTGCGAACTTGTCCGAGAACATAGCGTCAAAGACAGGCGAAGCATTTCTAAGAAATGCGGAAGAGACACGCATTCTCTTCTTTGCTTCTGCACCAATCACGAGGATGACATCTCCGCTGGCGATGATGATCTCTGTCATGACTTGTTCGACGGGTTCAGTATCCATCTGTTCTTCGAGCTTCATGTTAGAGTCATTGATGAAGCAGTGTTGATGACGAAGTGTGGTTTCTCAAGTGTGGATGGCGGATGGTGGATGGAGAGATGTAGATGTGGAGGTGGGGGATAAAACTTTATAGTCCAAAGAAAAGATTTTGGAGCAAACAAAAAAAGAGTGAGGGGTTGAAGTGAATGTGATCAAAGAGGTAAGATAGGAAGTAGAAGCGAGTAGAACATCAAACGCAGTTGTTTGTCACGTTTGTTGTTGTTCCAACAACGGTTGATCACACAAATGAAGTAAATATAGGTCTCTTCGAAATTTGATGATAGCCACGTACCTTCTTTCTTCTTACCTTCTATCCTCTTTCGTTGCTTGTTCTTCCCTCCCTCTCTTTGACCCCGCTCTTCCTCTTCCTCCCCGTTCCTATCAAGTTCGGCTAATGAGGGAATGGAGCAGACGAGCTTTGATCCATTCGACGCCGAGACAAGATGTCTCAGTAGGATACATTCTTCATATCAATTACAACTACCTACCTATCTATTCGTCTCCCCTTCTTCTTGTATCCAACTCTCATTGATCCAATCCACTATAATACAATTCCCTAGCCAAACACACCTCACTCAACACATAAACAATTACCCCATCGTATCGTGCCAATGGTATATCCCAAGCGTCGATCGTAACCCAATTCCTCATCCAATCCAATCCAACTCCCCAAGATCACAAAGACAACACCTCACCTCAATAACACCTACACAACCTCCTCTCTACTCAAGCCCCCCTCAACCTGCACCGCCTCCCTCACAAACTCCAATCCCTGCACCTCTTTCAATGCCATCCTGCCCATACGGACCTTTTTAAGCAACCCCTCAACAACTTCGCCCGCGGCTCTCCACTCCTGCGAATCGCTAACATTGACGTCCCACTCGCCGTCTTCGTCTCCGAATCTCGTCCAGATCCAATCGCATCTCGCAACACGATGACTGACTCTACTGCGTTCAATTTGGCCAGGGGGGCAATCGAACGGTAACCGCCCTTCCATAAGGGCGTAGAGCAGCACGCCCAATGCCCAAGCGTCAGTGGCGCGGCCGTCGTAGGATTGGCCGAGGAGGATTTCTGGGGCTGCGTAGTCTTCGCTTCCGCAACGGGTTGTGAGGAGAGGTGAGGCTGGGGGTGCGGGGATGCGGCGGGAGAGGCCTAGGTCCGTGAGTTGGGTTAGTGCATATGGGTGGGTTTGAGGCGAGCTGAGGGTGGAGAGGAAATCGGCGTTTGGATAAACCAGAATGTCTGTGAGGTAGAGTTAGCTTGTGGATTGTCGAGTTGTTGAAGGTATAGATCGATGTGATTGGTTTTCGCTTGGAAGATGGTAAAGAAAAGGGGTATGAATGCCAAGACTGGAGGTATTGAAGCAAAAGAGAGCAGAAACACAAGCAGTGCACAAAATATACAAAAGGATGAAGAAAGCACATGACAGAAAAACAAACAAGAAACCAACGCAAGCAAAGCAAAAGAAAAGTGATAGCAAAACATACTCTCAAGCTTCAAATCTCGATGCACAACACCCTCGTCATGCAACCACCTAACGGCAGAAACCACCTCTCCAAAGATCCTCTGGACAAGATCTTTAGTCAGGACCTCCCTCCTCTCACTAGCCAATTCGAACAAGTCGCCACCGGGACAATATGTCAAGACTAAGAGAGCTCTGTCGTCTGTGTATTCCATAGCCTTGAGTTGAATAATACAAGGATGATGAACAGACTTGAGAATGTCGACTTCACGCTTCAGACTGACTTCGATCCTCTCCTCGTCAGCACCACCAGCGGGTCCATGTTCGACAATCTTGATGGCAACCAATTTCTTGTGGTTGAGATTGGCGTCATCGTAGGATGTCCCACGCGGTAAACGTTCCGATGTGGCAAGGAGAACCTTGGAAAAAGTACCGTGGCCGAGTGGACGCAAGGCTCGCCACTTCCGCTTTTTCAACGGGTTGACTGTGTCTTTGACGAGGAAATATTCGGCGTCTGAATCGTCTTCTTGTGGAGGTGACAGGATCTGCGACTGGTGCGCCGAGGCCGGACGTGAGCGTTCGTCTTCGTCGAGCTCGCTGCCTGTGATGGATTTGTTGCTTGGTGGGGGTGAGGGAAGGGCTTTTGTTGCATCGTGGAGGGAGTGGTTTGTAGGCAAGACAATGGGGGAATTGATTAGGCCGCGCTGGGCTGCGAGGTATTGTTCTCGGTGCATTGGGTGATGTTGGTCGTGGGGAGGACCAGAAGACAGATTTACAGTCACATTGCGTGGACGGGTGTTGTGCAATTGTTCGGGGACAAAGTCGGAAACACTCCTGGTGCGAGAATGGGATTTAGCACGCTGCTGTGCCTGGTTTTGAGAATGCGCCGAAGAGTTGGCTTGGATTGCAGCTTGTGCTTCTATTGCTGCCGTCATCAAGCTTCCGTATCCTTTCTTCTTCTTTGGTGGTGAGCCCGGCGATAAAGGTGTGTAGTACCGTGGTGGTGGATTCACCTGTATTGAGGATGGTGCGTCTTGCGTTACGCTTGAAGAGCTAGGCCTCTCTTTGTCCCGATTCGCATCTTCTCCTTCCCTCAATCTCTTCCAAGGTATAGGCGACGTAAGATCTCCTATGCCAATTGGGGATGGTAAAGGTGTAATGTCTACCATGGCGGACAAGTAAGGCGAGCTGAAGCCTCCACTTGGGGACAGACTGCTGCTCAGACTGGCCGTGGAAATAGCCTTGCGTAAATTGTGGCTAGGCGTCAATGTGTGGATTGGAATGGTCGGAGTTGAAGTCGAGTCTGATTGCGAAGGTGTGGTATAAGGACGTTGGTCAGTAGTTGCAATGCGTGTTGTAGGCGGAGTCATGTCCGTCTTGATGTGTAAGCCTGTCACGCTCCCTTGTCGTGAATGCGCTGCAACACTACCCTGTCTAGAGTGCGGGGTGAAGCGTATCTGTAGTGGAGGATATGTCGATGCTACGGAATCGTCGTTGTCGCAGTTGTAATTGTGGATTGGGTGGAAACTGCCAGGCAGAGCTGTGTTGGCAGTGAAGCTATCTAAATTCTTATCTCGTCCTGTGGTTGTGCCAACCATAGCCGTCGCTCTCACGTTCGAGCTGCTGATTTGCCTATCGCTGCTCAATTGTCTTTGATGTTGGTGTAGTTGTTGACGTTGGTCATGTTGGTCATCATCGTCTTGTTGCTGACGGCTTTCAGTAGGATCATGTACTTGTGCATGCGCGTGTGCACTTATTCCGCCTCGTCTGACGGGCATTCGAGGCGACGATGTTGATGCCATATGTCCATTGTGATATGCTCCTGCACCAGCCGCGGGATACGACATATCACTAGCTCGAACCTTCGAACTCTCCGTCTCTTTTGGCGATATCAAAGCCAAGGCAGAACTTACTGAAGACTGTAAAAAAGGAGCCAGGACCAAGGTTGAACAAGCCTGATCTACACCTCAAACCAGCCTGCGATGCACGCCGATCAAGGCAAACCGGGCAAGGAGGAAACCAATAATGAATCCAATTCGACCAGTCAGGGACCGTTGTTATGCCACGCACGGACTTTCAATACGGACCGGGCTAAAGACCGGGCTAGGAAAGCTCAAACCTCGTGACAGCTTTTCTGGAGAAGATTTGCGCAAGATTACACGCCAGGTCGAGAGAGAGAGAGAGAGAGAGAGAGAGTAATGAAACTTGATACAAGCAATTACGTAGTGATTAATCAACTGTATGAACGACTCAAAGTGTTGTACAAATGAAGGAGAAAAAGTCATGGAAAGACGTAGAAGCAATCCCTCGAATCCAACCCATATTCAAGCATTGCAATGTTCCGATGGATGACCGTGAAACAACGGAAAGAAGAGCGGTCGTAGTGGAACAACTCTGGAAAAACTGCTCGCTCAGTCAAATTGTCCCAGTAATGCCATCTAGTGAAGCATCCAACAAACACATTACCAATCGTTTTCCCATAATAATCATCAACTCTTGAAACCAAATCAACGACGAGGGAATCGACTTGCTCTGACCTCCGGACTCAACCCTCCAGTCCACAGTCCTTTACCCAAACTACCAGTGCTAGTAGCAGAAGCACTACCAACAGATGCAGAATTCAAACTGACAGGTGGTGAGTTGGGTCCAACACCCGTACCCACAGCCAAAGCACCTCTCCTCTTCCACAATCCAGTACCCTGGATTCCCTCCTCCTCGACAACTCCACCGACTTTCTGCTCCAATGAAGCAAGTCTGTTACCAAAACTGACCACGCGGTCTCCAAGTCTGACTTTCTGCTCGAGCGCATTCAGACGGTCCAACAATGCTGTTTGAGATGCTAATCCTTGTTCCAACTTCTCGATACGAGTGTCCGAGGCTGTAAGATTGCTGTTCTCCATTGCTTCGATCAGCTTGTCGACTTTACTGTCCAAACGTTGACAGGTTGAAGAAAGTGTTGCAAAGTCCGTGGCCAAGGAGTCTATCTTGCAGACTTGGAAATCAATAGCGTCGACTTTGGTGCTCATAACTGATGTCTTGTCCTCGATGAAGCACAGTTCTTCTGTCACCACGGCAATAGTTGTCTCGTTTTGTTTGACGGCATTACAGAGCTTTGTAGTCGTAAAGTTGGATTCGTCAACCGAAGTAGCAAAGGCTGCGTCTTGAGCAGACAAGGCTTCTTCGAGAGAGCCGAGAGTGGTAGTGGCCATGTTGCAGCAGTCTTCTACTCTGGTCATCGACTCCGTGATGGCTGAAAGTGCAAGTCTCACTTCTTGCATCTCCTCGTCCTTGCGAGCGGAGTGTTCGGTTATGATCTGGAGTTGTGAGAGGAGTTGGTTGATCTTGTCACCTAGACTCGTGTCTCTGGCTCGAGAAGAGGTAGATCCAGAGGTGGAACGTGAAGAGAGGAACCGTTCGCGCAGACTCTGCTCACTACCCACAGAACGGCCCTCGCCAGCATCAAGAGTACTGACGCTTGCCAGTCGCAACTCTTTCTTGTCGTTACTCCCATCACCACCCATACTGATACCAAGTCCGGTAACGGTCGATGCATCCTCATCATCATCTTCAGCGCCGGAGAATGGATTCGAGATGCCGTAATGCAAGGGAGAAGGCACAGCACTTCCAGCCTCAAAATCACTCATTTGACTCAATCGGTTGCCAAAGGTGGGCGCCAAATCCGGCTTCATCTCGAAGATCTTGTTGAGTTTACGGAAAGCGCGAGACTTTTCATCTTCGGAAGTACGTTGCGTGTCGTTCAAGATTGTAGTGATGAATCCCAGGCTGCTGGAACTGGACGATGATGACTTGGAATGGCCTCTCGCAACGGCCTGACCATGTACTTGTCCATCCGTTTGTTTCTCTGATTGATCTTGGTCATTGTGGATAGTGCTGGTAGACAAAGTCTTGCCAATCGCTTTGCGGCTTGGTGTGGTGTATACAATGCTATCAGCCGATGCGGTACGGCGGTGATGGATAGCAGAAGCCACTTTGTGCTGTGGAGACGCACGAACCACCAACGGCGGGGTTTGAGCTGGATCATAATGGTGCGAGGTATGACGGGGGACGAAAGCAACACTTTTGTTGGAGTGTCGAGAACGGGTAGGCGAGGAGTTGGAGTTGAATGTGCCAAGCAAAGGCGATGAATTGCGATTATCCTGCGAGAAATGTACGTGTCAGTCGATGATCCAATACTCCGGGGTTCAAAGACTCCACGGGATAAGGTTTTGAGTATCAAGATAGAGGAGGGAAGAGAAGCATGGTATGAGTGAAAGGGCAACATGATGGATGTGTGTTACAGACAAAGGAAACTTACCTTGCCAACCTTGCTTTCATCTGCACCAGCAACAGCATCAGCACCACCTTGCCAATCTTCTTGATAGATGCTGGGGCTGTAGACATGTCTGATCTGGTAACTAGGTGGGCTAGGACTGTAAGTGATGTGTGGTAAGCATCCGTCATCAAGCAGGCCAAGGGTTGCATACGTGTTTCTTTCCTCTTGCTCGATACTAGCACGGTCAGTGGTGACGTTGTCGTCTTGAGTGACCAGAGTGCCGGTCAAAGACTCAACACTAATGCTCTTGTCGACGATCCTAGCTTGGCACCATTCTCTATAAGCGTCGCCCTTATCTTGAGTCAAACGTGGGCCGTTACTGAGTGCTGGAGGCTGCTTTGAAGGAGTCTCAGCTGGCATAGTGCAAGTGCGACCATGGTGAAGCTGCTTAGACTGTGTCGATGTGCTAGCAGCCTCAGTGGAAACAGACTTCTGCTTCAGCTCGGGCGGCGTGTCTTTAGTTGGAGGTGTGGGAGGAGCAGTCTTATCCTCCCAGTAATGGAGGCTCTTACTCCTCGCAACTTCGCAAGCATACGCTGCCTTCTCAATTGCACGCTCAGGGCTGGTCTCGGGTTGAGAGACTACACGGCGGGCATTGGTTTCAGCTTGGTCGAGCTTGCTGTTCTTCTCGCGAGGCAAAGGAGTAGTGTAACTTTGTACACCTTTGCGGTGACTGAACGATGCAGGGTCGACAGGAAAGCTCGACCGAGAACCATCCGTGAAAGCCTGTTGGCCTTGGGTCTTCTTGGTCAAGGAGGTATTAGGAGTGGTCGTGATTGACTTCTTACCAGACGAGACAGATGTGCCAAGAATGGCAGCAGCCTTTGGGCCAATGTCTCCAGTGGATGCAAGAGGTTGCTGAACATCCTTGATAGCTGATTTGGTCCTGGTGAAATTGAAGCGGTCGAGCAGCTTCTTCTTTGGACTCTTGGAACGTGCTCTACCTGATGCACCACTGCTACTACCGTTGCTGTGCAGCGGACCCTCATCTGGCTTGGGAGAGTAAACATAAACAGGAGTGCGATCGTCCTTTTGACCAGAAGCGGTCCAAGCCATGTGCTCCTGTCTCTCCTCGATGATGCCGCGCGAAGTTGGCACAGCATTCTCTTGGTCTTCAGGGACAAGTTTCAATTGTTCATTGACGCGCTGTGGTGATGGCTTGCGACCCCTTTCCCTTTCCCTTTCCCTTTCCCAGCCCGCATTTACAAAGGCTGAAAGGGTGGTGACGTCTGAAGCACGGAGATCAGTTGGATGAAAGACTGATGGTGTGGTGCCGCCATGATATCTCAAGGCGGGGTGAGTATTGCTGGGGGGGGGTCGCGTTACGACGCATGTCCTGTTGATAGAACGCGTTGCTCATCATTCTGTGCCTGTCGATCCCGTCAGCCTCTACCATCTTCCTAGCTGTAAGACTGTCGGAGTCCGGTCGAAAGCCAGGCATCGTGGATGTAGATGGAGTGATGGGAGGAGATGCTCTATTGATCGATAGGAATCCAGTACGATCAGGAATAGTGTGTAAATGAGTGTAATGGCTCATCTGAGCGCGCCAAATGAGTGTACTGGATGAAGGTGCAAAGTAAAGGCGTGCAGTCTCAATAAAAGGACATAAGGAATGACTGGGGTGATGGTGTACTGTTGGATGAACAACCTTGGTGAATGGTATTTTTTAAGGAAGAAGGACAGTCAAGAGACGAGCATTATCTTGGCGCCGACAGCAACAGACCAGACAAACACATAACACCACGCCGACACCACTAAACAAGGCTATTCATTTTGTTCCGCTCCGTTCAAGAGCTTATGGTTATTCTCCGTGTAATATCTGCTCTCCATGCTATGAATTTTCTTTTCATAAAGGTGCTGCAGGAAGGAGAATGACCACTACACCTACTCGAAACACTGCTGTGGATAAGAAGTCTATCCAACGCATGAAGAATGTACTGAGAGTCAGCACTTCGGAAGAAAATGTGGAAAAACTGTTTGAAATGCATTTAATCGCCCCTTCCTCAAAAACTGTACGATAACTGCCGATTCTCCCAAAGTTGAAGAAGGCAAAGAACACATTCTAGAAAACACACCTGCTACTCTCAGAGGTATACAAATTCCAACAAATTGCGCCAAATTCGCCGGACACCGGTGGTGAGACACACTTGAGTGCCATGAAGGTAATGATGCATGAACCAGATATGGGCTTGCCAGTCTAGTAACCGTATTCGATGCTTGTATAGCGTACGCTGTCGGACTGTCGTTGTAGTTGCGAGACCGTCTTCACAAAATAATACAGTGCTTCTTCTTCTTTTGCTTGGTGGCTGGGGGTTCCAGAGCAGCCACAATTGCCTGTCAAGGATTAGCCAAGCACTTTTTATCGAAAAAACCCACGTAGCATACAGTATCAAACACTTCCTTCAAACCCTGCTGAGAGAGAGCAGAGCACTCTACGTATTGAACGGCACCGAGCTCTTTAGCTGCCCTCTCTCCATCTGCCTGCCTCAAGAACCTCATGCCCTTTTGTCTGAGCTTATCTGCGATCTCGCCTCCATCTTTTTCTCCCTTTCCTGCATCTTTGCCGTCCTTGTCGTCTTGATTACGTATGTCGATCTGAGTACCGACGAGGAGACAGGGGACGCCAGGACAATGATGACGAACTTCAGGGAACCACTTTTCGCGAGTGTTTTCAAATGATGGGGGTGCGGCGACGGAGAAACAGATGAGAAAGACGTCGGTTTGTGGGTATGAAAGTGGACGAAGACGGTCGTAATCTTCTTGTCCGGCGGTATCGAAAAGTCCAAGAGTGTAAGGCTCGTCGCCAATCCTGTAATCTTCATGAGCCGCTGTGGTCAATGAACTGCGGTAGAGTGGGTCTCTCACATGACAGTCACGGCATAGTTGTCGAAAACAGTTGGTACGTATTCAGAAGGAAATTTGTTGGTTGTGTAGGAAATAAGCAAGCACGTCTTTCCGACGGCACCGTCACCGACAACGACGCATCTGCTCTTGTTAGCTACATGGTCATATTAACAGCAGAAGCCGGCTGTCCGCTCTCGGGAAGATGGCGTACTTGATGGTTGCCACAACCATCTTGGCTGGCGGATGTGCGGAGGTATAGATGTATAGGAGAAAAGTTCTTTAACGAAAGGACGCCGATCTGAAGTGTCGGGAGGCTGAAGAAATGATCTGGGGGTATTCCAAGTTGGTGTAGGTAGTGATGCGACAATGAAAGCGGACTCGATGAGATGTATTTGCTGTAGATGGCAACAAGGGTCAGCAACCCGCAAACCAATTAAATCCAACGCAAACCAAAAAAAAACACCATGACAGCTGGGTACACAGCGCGGAAGATGCTGATAGAGACTCTACATACCGAATCTGTGTATACAAGGAGAGACAATAACAACCTCTTTGTTGACTATCGATCTTTAGGCGCAATCGCTTTACAAGCCTTCTCCCTGTCCTCGCCTGGACGTAGGAGGTTCAAGTAAACACGCGAGTATGGAGCAGCGACAGCTAAAGCAACAACAATACCAGAGGACAGGAGTTCTGCAGACAGGCTATGCGTGCAAGACGGCTTTCTTTTTTGGCAACAATGCACTGTTGGCCCGTACGCTAGGAGATGTAGTCGATGTTGTTCCGATGCACGTCTGACTCCGTCTTTTGCGACCGGTGTTGTGCAATCCTCGCTCTGTGCTGGTTTGAACGAGTTAAAAGCAGCCAACATAACGGTTTTTCGATGGCTTGGCTTCCTGATATCTTAGAAGTATTGGTTGAAAAATCTCCGATCAGGGTCTCGACTTTCTGCAGACACTCCGCCAATAAAGCTACAGACCACGCGAAACAATGAGCCCTCTTCTAAGGACACGCGCGATGTTGCCAAACTCCGTGGGGGAAATTAATCTAGTCTCTCCTCCAATCTCACCTATGAAATCAAGCTGTCAGGTTCAAGCGCCTGCACCCGACGCCCTGGTCTTTCAATACGATCTGACAAGCCACAATAACACACGCGTTTCATCATTCAACGGCCATCCTCCTAATCTTTGTTGCAGGTGTGGTAGAAAGAGGAAGCGTTGAGATATAGTTGCATGTTTTGATTCACTCATCACGTGGTGGGACTGCAACATGTGGAAATATACATGTGAAAGCCATCTCCGTAAACACTTGATAGTCAACAGATCACATGTATCATGGACGATATTCGAAACTCTCTTGCTCAACTCGTCACGGAGAGCTCCATGGCAATATCGGATCATGCACAGTATGCAGAACAAACCACCTTTGTCAACCACCTTTGTCCATGGTTCCATCCTAGGCACATGACATGGTGTAGATTGACAGCTAATATATGATGTATGTGACTCTGCAGGGCGTCTGCCAATTCAAAATGAAGTGGCCATACGCAAGACATACTCTGGGCAGCAACACATAGCACCGCAGATATTAATGCTGCATGGCTTTCCCAACTTCCTCTCACTCTTTCCAGACTAGAATCCCGTTCTCATACAGCCCGGTCACGATGCCAACGCCGCTCTTAACATCCCTAACCGCGGTACTCGAGGAGGAAAATCTGTCATCAAGGTACAGTGTCCTCAAGCCACCGTATGCAGACCATTCAGCAACATAACTTGTAGCTGTAAGCTTGCATGCCTCTTGAGCTTCACCTCCACTGCCCGATCTACAAAGTGCCCTAGTCTTGGCGAAGTTGTTCAAGGCCCCTACGTGGCCGTGGCCAGCGATCAGGAGCCTGCCGTTGCGATCAACGCTGAGGTTGTCCGGTAGAAAAGGTAAGGAGATTGTCTCTTTGAACTTCAGCCCATTAGTAGTCGAGTCTCTAGTGTACAGATTCACTGCTGTGTTGCTCGTGGATGAAACTGCTACAGTCTCGCTGTCAAGCATTTTCACACCATTTGCGAAAGCTAATCGAGCAACTCGCTTAGCAACAATTGGTGCAGTAGTAGAAGGCTTTGTGGGAATGTGTACGTGAACCACATTACCAATGGGCAGAGCTAGATAAGTCTCCATCAGTGCAAGCAAGCGATGATAGCGGACCAGGAAGAAGTGATCGTTCGTAACATAGATGTTCTCTTCATCCACAACGGCAATAGAATTAGGACTGTGGATTAGAGGATGCACAATCGTACGTATGTGCGTGGCAAAGTGTTCTGCAGCATGAAGCTTGAAAACCTCCAAGCGAGAGCCTTGAACAGCGTGATTGACCACAAAAAGGGTCTTGCTTGGCGCGTTGTACTCGATACCAAGGGGATGGAAATCGGTATTGCCAGCAGGAAAGTCGATGAGATCTAGAGCGATAGGTGATGCACTTGGCGATGCATAGTTGTAGAGGTGGAGTCGACCCATCGGATTATCAGACACATTATTGAAAATGCCCTTGTACCATCGTCAGTCCACAGTCTGGATACCTACCAATGCCTCGAACGTGTAGTAAACGCTCTCAGACAACAGCCGGTGGAGCGAACTTACCATCACAGTATTCCAGTTGTCTCTTCCAGCGTCACAACTGAGTAAAGCCCATCCTTTCAAGCCATCGAGGAGAATAACATCTTCGCAATTTCGCAATTGATCTGTAAATTTGACAGAACTTGCGGGCAGTGCTGAAAATACATGAAGTTTGCCAGGAGCATTTTTGTCAAGCGCCCAGATAGCCTGGAGACGTTTGTAGATCTGGGTGCCAGCAAGCACGACAAGGACGATTCCCTACCAGATCTTAGCTTATGATCAGCATGATTGATAGCTTTGATAGGAACGTACAAGATTTTTGAACTGCATGATGTGATACGTGTTCAATGTGACAGGGGAAGTCTTCAATAATACTGTAGCCTGGAAGGAGATGTTCTTTCTTCTTCGGGACTAGCGTGGCATTTGCACGAATTTATGGTAATTTGTGGTGCGCTCTCGAGCCTTCTCATCAAAGCATTAATCAATGGTCATGGTGGTTGCAATCCTGAAAACATTAGCTGCCATCGAAAGAAAATAAAGCTTTATTAATGGTGAGATAGATATAGAGATTGGCGCCTCTTGCTGAAAAAGCATGCAAGCAGATCCTTCACTCTCACCAATACCAGCTCCCTGCCGTGCGGCCAGCTTTATTTTGTTGCCTCAGGAGCAGGCAGCGAGATAACGCACCATAATAAAGCAGCTGAGAACTACTGAATAATGCATCATGAAAAAAAGGCAGGTCGCCTGTCTACTCTTAGATTTTATTGCATGTTTGCAAGCCCAGTCACTTCTTGAATCCCCATCAACAATTAGATATGGTGACTTCCTGTCTTTCTGATGGGTCGGTCGGTTGGAATTCTGGTGGTTGTGGCATTGACTTTACGATTGCGTTCGAAGATTACATCCTAGTCCTCATACCAGCTGCATGTTTGCTCTTGCTAGCACCCCTACGTCTTAGAACGATCTGGTCAACAACTGTCAAGGTCAACACACCGACCTTCCTTCAACTTGCTAAGACGGTATGGCCATCGGACGTTATGCGAATGCTTGACTAATATCTACGAGCTGTCTGGAACAGTGTTTGTCGGATTCAGCTTCGGCTTCTTAATCACCACCTGCACTCGTTCTATATCGGCCAGGTCTGCCGAGATATCAGTCGCTGTCCTGGCTTTTCTAGCTTCCATAACTGCTTTTGCGCTGTCTGTTTGTGAGCATGTCAGATCTAACCGGCCTAGCAAGCTTCTACAACTATATCTTCTGGTGACTTTGATTGTTCAGTCAGTCCGTCTACGAACGATATGGATCAGACAAGACGACATTGTTCTGGAAGCCTCAGGCCTCGGCCAAGTCATATCTTGTGCAATTTTCCTTGCAGCAGAATCCATTGGCAAAGAGAGTATTCTTCTCATAAAGCAAAGACGATCACCTCAAGACGTCAATGGCATCTTCAGTGAAGGTTTATTCTTGTGGCTCAACAACCTCTTTGTCAGAGGATATCGCAACATCCTCGAACCTGGAGAATTAGACCCTGTCGATGAGGACCTTTTGTCACCGGAAACCGAAAGACATTTTCGCCTCGCATGGCTCAAACATTATCATCACAATCCGAAAGTCTCGATGGTTCGAATCGTGGCATCAGCGCTGAAATATGATCTCCTCATGTCTGTCGTTCCACGGCTGCTTCTGACTACTGTGAACTTCGCACAACCGTATCTCATCCTGAAAATTGTTGATTACCTTGAGCATACGTCAGAAGGGGGAACAAAAGAAGGTATACTCTTGGTCGTTGCAACTGTCTTGGTGTACAGTTGCATATCAGTATTCCAGAGCTGGTATTGGCAATCAGTTTCACGTTTCGAAGTAAAACTTCGGGCATGTTTGACGAGTTCACTCCACGACAAAGCTTTGGGATCTCGCCCGGATGGGAAGTCGTCCCCCTTGACTTTGATGAACGTTGATGTGGAGAGAATCTTGGACGGGCTCAAACGCATGCATGAATTCTGGGCTACGACTATATCAGTTGGCATAGCTCTGGCCTTGCTTTATATGCAAATCGGTGTGGTGTTTTTGGCTCCCTTGTTACTCTTGGTCATCATGATTGCTTTATCGGCCCACAACGGGACCATAGTCGCTCCGAAGCAAAAAATGTGGTTTTCAGCCACGCAAGACCGAATCTCCTACATCACAGGGACAATATCAGCTATGAAGAATGTCAAGCTGCTAGGAATTGGTCCCTCAGTGCTGCAGCGAGGCACGTACCTACGCGTCAGAGAAGTTGACGCACAGATTGCGATCCGTAAGGCCATTCTATTGAACCTTGTTATTTCGCTCGCAATGTTCCCACTTTCCGCGCTGGTTATGTATGGTGGTCTTGCGATCGACACACATTATGGAGGCCTACCATTGAACAATGCGCGATTGTTCACATCGCTTAGTATCCTCAAGCTAGTCACTACTCCAATGCTCGACGTGGTACAGAGCATACCCATGTTGCTCCAGGCTATTTCCTCTCTGGAAAGGATTCAGGATTACCTCGTAATCGGAAATCACGAGGACAAGCGACTTCTCGGCCATGTGATGAACGATTTCGAAACACACACAAAAGGCGCAATTCAATTTACAGACGATCAATGTATAGCACGAATGAATTTCGTATCATCCGGTTATGCTGATCACGTGGACACTCTCAAGAACGTTACCAGTGGATTCCACGCTGGCAAGTTGAGTCTGGTGGTTGGTCCTGTTGGCTCCGGCAAGTCAACCATTCTCAAGTCGTTGCTTGGGGAAACGACCATATCGAAAGGCACTGTCTCTACCATTACTGAAGACACCGCATTCTGTGATCAAGTTCCATGGTTGTTCAATGCCTCAGTGAAAGACAATATATGTGGAAGTGCTGAGTACGACCAGGCATGGTTTGCTCGAGTCACTTGGGCTTGCGGCCTACACGACGATTTCGCACAACTTCCCCAAAATATCGGCACACTGGTGGGCAGTGACGGTACCTCACTTAGTGGAGGTCAAAAGAACCGAATCAGTCTCGCCAGAGCCTTGTACTCTCGGAAGCGCTTGTTTATCCTAGATGATGTTCTTTCCGGTCTTGACACACAAACGGAGAGACTCGTGTTTATGCGCGTCTTCGGTCCTAGCGGCCTTCTTAAACAAATGCATGGCAGTGTAATCCTCGCTACTCATGCAATCGGCTGGACCAGATACGCAGACGCTGTCATTGTTCTTGATAGTGGAAAGATCGTCTATCAAGGCTCTCCTGCCTCCGCTCCTGCGCCTTATCGTTCCACAGAAGACCCCATGCACCGACCCGTCTCGCCGTCTGAGGATGTCTCAAAAACCGAGCAAGACATATCATCGATCAGCCACCGCAATACCGGAAAAAGTGCCACCTCTCCTCTACAGCTGACACGCCCTTCTGATATGCGTGTGTACAAACAGTACTTTAGCTCCTTCGGCGTACCGTGCACAATCACATATTTCGTACTTTCTTCTTTGTACGCTGGTGGCCTCACCGTACAGTCTCTCTGGTTGAAGTGGTGGGCTACTGCTGGTCCAACGAATGACGCCAGGCTTGGGTATTACGCTGGCGTACTTACTGGAATCACTTTTGGCTTTATCCTTGTGCTCTTAGCTTTCCTGATGTTCGCAATGTTGGTCCTACTTCCCAGGTCAAGCAAGTATTTGCACGCCAAGCAGTGGGCAGCCTTAGTTAAGGTCTTCTATCCGGCTTGGGGCGCAAAAGACACAGGCAGCGTCGCCAACAGATTCTCTCAAGATATCTCAATCATCGATGGCCGGCTCAACATGGACTTCATCAACTTCACTACCATTGGATTTCAGATCATGGGAAGTGCAGCAATATTGTTAGTAGCCACGCCATTCATTGCTGCGACCTTTCCACCGATCGTGGCAATTTTCTGGATCATCCAAAAAGTTTATCTCCGAACATCGAAGCAACTCCGTATAATGGATCTAGAAGCAAAAGCCCCTCTTTGCACGCACTTTTTGGAGACTGTTTCGGGAGTTGTGACTATCAAAGCCTTTGGCTGGTCCGAGGCATACAGACAACGAAATGAGGAGCTCCTCGTCAAGAGTCAGATACCGTTCTACCTTATGGCGTCTGTCCAAAATTGGCTTCAACTGGTCCTCAATCTTGTCGTTGCTGGTCTTGCAACAGTTGTCATGGCAATCGCCGTCAAACTCCGTGGTAACGTTGATGCAGGATATTTCGGGCTTGCTTTGGTTGAGATCATGGATCTCGGGATATTCTGTGAATTGTTGGTTGTAAGCTGGACTGGCTTGGAAGTGAGTTTGGGCGCCGTGGCTCGCCTGAACGAATTCATGGAGACCACCCCACCAGAAGAGCCAGGCAGAATTACACCGCCGTCCGACTGGTTGTCTCAAGGAGTTGTCAATATTGAAGATCTCACTGCTTCGTATTCCAGTACTGCAGTGCCAATACTCAACAACGTCAGCTTGCAAATACAGGCGGGAGAAAAGGTAGCCATCTGTGGGCGTACCGGTAGCGGCAAATCTTCTCTCGCTTCAGCATTGTTTGGTCTACTCCAAATCCGAGAGGGTAACATCAAGATTGATGGCATCGATATCACGGATATCTCTCAAGACCT
>Ga0068630_1000243_pt1 | contig 16505 bp, 4 predicted proteins | sample InSIn4gowninarea_FD_77433 | JGI IMG/M metagenome (GOLD analysis project Ga0068630, IMG submission 77433) | Clean room microbial communities from NASA Spacecraft Assembly Facility at Jet Propulsion Laboratory, Pasadena, California, USA -... ... | reverse complement strand
TAAATAACGGCCTGGTTTGCCCAGGATCGTTAGAAAAAGCTATATTGTTTATGACTGTTCTACGTATGTAACTCCAACATACTATACATTCTGGAATATTTTGCAATTAATACTACAGCCAGAAGTAAGTAACTACCTTAAACAACAGACTGAAGTAAGCGAAAAGTTTTTCCACAAGAATGGAACTCTGTTATGAACCTGGACACGGGGGATGCCTGGATCTTGATTGGAGTGTTTATAAGCAGCACACATCACAGAATGAGTTAAAATACGTAGCCCTTTCTACCATTCATAACAGATACCCATCTGACAATTGGCTCCATGTGTATACAGATGGTTCAGCTGAAAATGCCATTAAGAATGCCGGTGCCGGAGCTTATTCTAATATTTTCAGTATCAGCTATCCTGTGGGAAAGTACTGTGATAATTTTGATGGTGAGATTGCGGCTATAATATATGCGATTGATGAATTAAGGAATAGTGAGGTTTAAAATATTGTTTTCTTTATTGATTCTCAGGCTGGCATAATGTCACTTATCAGTTTAAATTATAATCAAAATGCCCTAGTTCATCAGTGCAGAATTAAACTACATTTTCTGTTAAAGACCAAAGACCGCGTTGCTCTCCAGTGGATACCAAGCCACTGCGACATTTTTGGAAATGAGCAGGCAGATTGACTTGCCAAGACAGGATCTTTAATGACTCAGCGTGATTCTTTTTGCCTTTGCGAAATATAAGGAGAATAATCCATTAATAAAATCAAAGACAGTAGAACTTCTTTTTATGTTGATGCAGCTCAAGATAAGAAATAGAAAGTCTTGCTCGACAAAAATAATAAAATCCCAAGTTCATTGCTTAGGGCTGTTGGTGTCGCTTGTTTTCGGATGACGACTGGCCACGACTATCTTCAAAAGCATTTATGCCGAATAGGAATAAAGGATTCTGCATCCTGCCCTCTGTGTCATCATGGTGATATGGATTGTGACCACCTCAAAAACTGCCCTGAAATTTTAAAGATTGTCTCTGACAAATCTACTGAGGCTAAAGAAGGATTTTTTTTCTTGTTTTTACAAATTGTCATCACTTTATTGGGTTGCTCGTCATATGATGGCAGAAGTATCGAAGACGGGTGTAGGATGAAAAAAAAAAAAAACTTTGCATAATGTAGTAACGATGGTGGCTGCATAACGTAGTAACAACAGTGGCTGCATAATGTCTTTGCTGAAATTAGTCATTGGTTAAATTAGCGTCCACACAAAAATGTTTCAGCTTATCTGGCAAATGAAAATCACAAAGTACCTGAGAAAAATCGATTCTATATACAGCCAGTTCACTAACAGAAAACACACTGTGAAACATATTCACTTATATAGGTATCTTTGCCTCGCAAGTAGACACTGTGGTAACCCTGATGCGTTTTTGCGTATACGTTTTTGAATTTTGGCGCATCACGCATTTTTGCGCCAACATTGGCGCGTCCGAAAAACGACACCAAGGTGGACCGTAAACTGCATTTTCACAGTAGACATGCTTCTTATTGTTCGTAATTTTGCTCAAAGTCTTTGTCGTTTGGCTCATAACACAGCATGAGTTGTGAAATTTGCCAGGCCAATGCCTAGTCTAGAAATTGGAGGATTGTTTTCCATTTCAGGATTTGCTGAGAATTATGTCTTCCACTTGCTGGATCAGATCTGTTGCACTAAGATCGTCGGATTTCAAAACATCAGAAAATGACCGTAAGATCTCCAACAACCTGAATGGAGATGCTGTTTGAGATCCATAACTCTAAATCCAAGAGAGTGATTTCAAGAACAGGCAGATAAGTTGCCTGTGGTAAAAAATTTGAATCTGACAAATCACCGAGTAACGTCATGGCGACTGCCTTTTTAGACTACTAACTAATGTCCACCTATCTTCCTGCTGCACAAGATCATTAGTGTTGAATATAAACCATACAGCAAATGTAAAATAAGAATGATCTAAAAATAAGTCTATTTAAACGTAAAAAATAACAAGTCGTATATAACGTAAATTACAACCAACGTTCGAACCAACTGTGTTTTGCTTCGCTAAATACAATGTTGCCAACGCAGCGTACAAAATGTATAAGTGGTTTGCAACAATTAGGAGAGATATCTGATCACCGAAGATATTTGTTTGATAACCTTTGAACTGTTGTTGATGCAGCACGTGAATCAACTCTCTTTCTCGATAAAACCTCCCACATGTAAGATATGTTTTATGCACACAAAAAAAAGAAAGAAAAGAATTCTTCAGGATATATGAAATTCAATACTACCAACGTTGGAAAACATATGTAACTTAGTTTTTGAATCAGCTACGTATAAAAATTTTACTGTAAAAATAACGTGATTACGTGTTTCGTAGCTTTTGTGTCGAATATAAAACTAATTTCTGCAAAAGTCTCGTTCAAAAAAACTGATTTATATTCATCATTTTCATAAATCAGAGTCAACTGCGGCTGAATGGCTAGTGATGTGGTCTTCAATTCAGCAGTGTGTGTGTAGGTTTGATTCCCGCTTCGTGCTTGGGTGTTTCTAGTTGTTCGGAATCCATTTTCAACAATAGGTCCCGGTTTAACTATAACTCGTGTACAAAAATGACCATAGAGCGACAAACCAAACCATCATAAATCAGAAATGCTGGCAATTGTTTTCCATGTAGGACAATATAAAGTCAAGTGAGAGAAGGATTAAGTCCGCAACTCACGAATCGCCCAAGTGCACACTTTTAAGTCAGAGCAGAGAGAGAGGGGGGGGGAAGGGGAAGGAAAATTTCGTTCATGGAATACACTGAATTCAATATGGAGTTACTTTATATATGTATGCGTTGAATCCATCCTTGGTGGAATCTATTATATAATATATGAGAGCTGGTGAATCTTTTCTTGAGAAGCGTAGATGCAAGTACCATTCTTTTCACGATGGTAACTTATTGCGTAGATTTTCAATTGAGCCTCCAGGTGACTCTCATAGGAGGCATTTACGTAGCAGATTTTTCTTGGGTTCAGTAGTATTTTGTTGTGGAACTCTTTTCGACGTGCACCTGCGTTGGGTGGGACATCTTCGGCAGTCCCCAAATGACCCAAATGCTGCCAAAAGGAATCCTTTCAGAGAAGGGTGGAACTCCGTCCGCGTGACTTACTTTCGCTCTCGATGGTGAAGAGAATGGGCAGAGAAAAAAAGCACAAAATTATTTTTTTAAGCTGGCCGAGCTGTGAATGGCGAACTCCAAAGGGTTATATGCCATTAAGGCCCGAGTGAAGGTGGTGCTCCTAGTGGATGACGTCATGCTGTGTTCATCATGGCGACTCGCCTATTGCCTGTGGGCCACGACTGAACTATTCATGAATTTGTAGTAGAAGTGTGTAGCAACGTGTTGTTACAGCACTATTTGTAAAGGTGTTTTTCGTCAGTATTTTGTATTTTCATCTTCAAATAATTTAGGATTATATGAATTGGATTTGAAGCGTTCCAGCAGTGAATCGTGTCCGGAACTGGATTACTTGCATTATGATATAAACGTCATAATCTTATAAAGCATTTATTGACTGTTTCGAAACTCTGTATCTAATTCTAAGGCATAAAATCGTATACTATCGGCGATTTTCTGTTTCACGTTGCAAAAACTTAATAGGAAATAACTTATTGAATGAAGTGTCAAAATGAAATTTAGTTAGGAATTCCTTGATTAAATGATAATGTTTCTAGACTAATTTAGGACTTTGGCAATGGCCAGACACAGAACCGTATTATTAAGGTTAAGAACTGGCCAAATTTCAAAATTCATCTGGATGAAAATATTGATATTTAAAATTTGGAAAAAATTTTATTTTACGCAGCATGTGTGCAGCCAGGAATTATTAGTGAAGAACTATTATTTTTATCGTTGGAAAGCACACTAGGAAAAAAGACATTTAACAAAGAGTTAATGCAGTTTTCTGAAATAAGTGTTCACAATGGAGTTATTATGTCGGTGTCTAAACAGAGGTTGGTGCGTCATGTTGGGATTTTAAAACTGGATTTTCAACAAAAGTTAAAACTGATGGAATTGGAAATTTATACATTTTTCATAATGTATGACACAATGAAAGCCACCATAAAAATTAAATTTCTGAAATATCATCAGACCCATGAGAAAATTTTGCAAAAATTTCTATAAATGTCCATAGAAGTTTCTAGAATACCCCTAAAAGAATCATTTAGAATTATGGCTCATTCTTCCATAGAACCAATGATCTATTTAATCTAGAGGATTTTCTAAAGAAAATTTTTAGATTCGCTGTAGAAATTTTCTTAGAATTCTTTTAGATTTCGATCGAGAATCTGTAGAAATCTATAAAAATCTGTAGTGCTCTATTTGCAACTTTCTCAAGCAAACCTCATTAAAGTGAACCACCTGCAGACCTAATAAAACGATTTCTATTACCACCACAGACGTAATATCTGATTTCGCAGAAACGGTGAAGTTTGTTAGCATTTAATGTCTTTTGCGGTGGAAAGAATAATCGTGGTAACAACAAATTTTATTAATAAATTGTTCGTTATTTAAATAGACAATTTCTCATGTTATTAGAAACGAAGAATTTTGAAGTATTTATTAGATATTTTTATTTTTGCTTGTAACTCATAGGAAAACATTTCATTTTTGATGAGTATTATTTCAATTTATTGAAATTCATCAATTCTCTTTTCGACGATTAGGAAACATTCCATATTTTTCTTATTTCATTTTTACTAGGAAAATATTACTTAAAACGTTTGCCGCCGCTCTCACTTCAGAAACTAAAATTCTTAATTTATTTCACTTTCTTGCTAGGATACGAAATCATCTTCGTCCACAAATGCATCGTTGTTTCGTTTAAATTCGGACACTGTAAAAGGAAAATATGCAAAATACTAATTTCAGTTTACTTAGACTTCTGTTTGGTCAAGAAATACAGGCTAAAAATAACGATAGTTAAACTGCAATAAGGTAGACGGGGATAGTTGGCCCGTTTTTTGTTCAAAGATTTTTTTACAAAAGTATAATTCCTCAAATGTAAAATTATGCCGAGTCAAAGATTAGCCAGTATGTATAGTTTTTTAGTGAAAACTACAGGAAACATCTAAACTCTGCGTTGATATTAATTATCGTCTGCTTCTACTATCATACATAGATATAGGAATAACGAGATCGTGCCTACTGGGTGGAAACTTGATGCCACGGCAACAGCAATCCGGCAGCCATGATAGTGGCAAAACAATATTGGAAGAAATACGTTTTTTTTTTTAATTATTACAATACGCATTTTTTTACATTATTTATAATATACTCGGATCAAAACATGAAATATATATGAAAGAAAAAAACACATAAATTTATTTCGACAATTTTGGTATTTGGCCAGTTCTATTTAGCACATATAACTTGATTAAAGCCTTAATTTACCATTAAAATTTTCAAGTAACAAATACTTGTTCTAATAGGAAGATGCAATTATAAAAATAAAATACTTTTTAAAAAATAGTTATTTATTATAATAATAATTATATATTCCCTTGTTTTTAATTATCTTAAGGTTATTTTCAAAACAGCATAAAAATCTTGTTCTGTTAAAAAATATTTTAAGAATCTTTCAATATTAAAACATAAACTATATTATAACTTTTATATTTAGCCATTAGTACATTTTAGTACATTTTAGTCAACAGGAATTTAGGCAAATAATGATGATTGATTAGATATGACGTAAGTTAAAATTAAAGATTCGAATACTTAATTAAAAAGTTAATTAAACGATAAGTTAGTTAAAAAAACCGTAAAATAGCTTATGATAAAAAAGGTGATTAGAAATCTACACCAGTTTTCTGATTATTCTTTATTTAAAATTACCAAAAACAAATATTATCCATGATAAATAGAACATTAAAAAAATAGAATTTTACTTGCTTATGAAAAGTTATGTTATTTCCTTTGGAGAATCTGTTTTTGCAATTAAATGCTGCACACGATTTCGGCATTGCTGATTGGAAAATAAGTATATATTTTTACAAAAGCCACATAAATTTATCACACTCTCATTGCCTTTGAGCAAAATTCGCCACTATCATGGCTAATGTCACTACAGCGTTTTTGAATCAAAATAAAAGTGTTGCCGTAGTTCAGGCGGCACGATCTAGATCTAGATATTCCTGTATCTATGGTATATATAGTTTTTTTAATGAGAACTACAGAAAAACAACTAAACTCTGCGTTGATTTTAATTATCGTCTGCTTCTACTAGCGTAAGCAAAATCATTTCCATGGCATTGAAGAGTTATTGAATCAATAATTAAATACATTTTTTCGAATTCATCTAAGTTTATTTTTCAATGTAAAAAATTAGAGTAAGTAAAAATAAAAATTTTATTTAATAGAATATATATTCATAGTTTATTGCAATATCTTCAACAATTTTGCAATAATATCAACGTAAATTACACATATAAAAATAAAATTACATTAATTTAACAGTGCAGCGTACATAAATAAAAGTTTTAATTAACAAATCCGAAGTCGAAAATAAAGACATTACTTTAAAATCCATGAATAAAAAATTACACTTTTATTTTACTGTTAGAATTCTTAAGTTAGCAAAATTATCACATCATCTATCGTTTACAAGCAAAACAATTTTATGCGTTACGAAACGTTCTTTTTAAAACATAAAAAGTTGATTTATTTAAACAATGTTTTAGATATCTGTCAGTATTAAAATATTAGCTAAATTATAATTTTTACGTTTAGCCCTGGTAGTATATTTATTCAACAGGAATTAATAAGTTATGTCGAAAGTGAAACTTATAGAAACAAACACTTAATAATAAAAATTATTAAACGATCAGTTAATAATAAATTCAACGTAGAAGATTTATGATAAATTCTACATTCAAAATTACCAAGTACAAATATTATCTATTCTAAATACAATATAAAAAAATAAAACAGAATGCTACTTACTTTTGAAAAATTATATTTCTTCCTTTCGCCACTATCATGGCTGTTGCTACTGCAACGTTTTTGAATCAAAATAAAAGTGTTGCCGAAATTCGGGCCGCGCGATCTAGTTACTATTTTTATATCTATGGACAATATAGGTTATAAAGAATGTGTGTAATTTTAAATATATAAAATTCTAAAAAAACTTTTAAAATTATGTTCAACGTATTTTCATTTTAATAATTGAATAATATAAAAACTCAATGCTCTTAAATATTAAAAAACTATTTTTGCATCCAGAGTTATGCATCTGACAAAATAATTTAATGCCACAACCTTTACTTAAGGAAAACATATTGATTGTAAGTATTATTGACTGTAATTTTGAACATCTTGTTTTTGTTAAACAATGTTACTGCGCACGTATGCTGATATGAAAAATATTTAATTTGAAATTTTTTATTCATGCTGAGATTCAATAAAATGTAGTTTGTATGGCATGTGTTGATTTTGCCTGCTATAATCGATCAAGACAGAAATATCCGGTGATTTTAGCTACATGCAACAAAACTAACGTACTCGGGTCCATAGTTTCTAATGACACTGCGCATAGATATTTATGTAAAAAGGAAATCTTATTTCAGAACTAGATTTTCTTGTTGTTTCATTTTAACTGAGCCATACCGGTCACCAGCTAGTTAGTAGGCAATACAAGTATCTCGCACCATTTAATGTATTTATAACATTTAATTTATTTGTGTTTATTTATACGCCTTTTGAATTCTTTTTCTTCTGCTATTATACGTACCTTTTGTCTGTCAAGTGCATCGACAAGTAATCAAAGCAAGAAAAGGCTACAATGTAAACTCATTTATAAAATGAGGGCAGTTGGTGATTTTTATTCTCTCGTGGGAAAGTATTTCAATGCTATAGCCACTGAGAAAAAGAAAACTAAAATATTTCCCTCCAGGTTATCTCCTGTTCCACGGGTAGAATGCACCATACATTTCGTGATTTCTTGCTTCGTGTGACAACAGGACTTCGCGTTTATCGATCAAATTCGACGGCACACACGAAGAGAAAAATAAAAAGAACTTAGAATACGATTAGAGTTTTTTCTCACGTATGGCGATCATTAATTAATTTATGTAACGAGAATTTAGGGTGAATCTCAACTCAAGGTTTGTCATTTTTGGACTCATGCTTTAAAAGCTGCTAATTAAACCGCAACTGATTTTTTTAATCATTTGAGAAATAATTCGTCTGGAGTGAGAAAAATAATGTTACCTCTACTTTCAATGCCAAATGCGGGTGAGTAGCTAGCGCCTTGGTCTTTAGTTCAGCAGTTTGGGTTCGATTCCAGCTCCAGGCTTGGGTGGTTTTTAATGGTTCGGAATCCACTTTAGACAGTAAGTCCCGGTCTAATTAGTCATCATATGCATGGAAATGTCCGCAGAGCGACAAACCAAACCAAACTAATCTAGTGAGCGCAAAGCGACAAACCAAACCAAATCAATTTAGTGACCGCAAAGCGACAAACCAAACCAAATATATCTAGTGACCGTAGAGAGACAAACCAAACTAAACCAATCTAATGACCGCTGAGCGACAAACCAAAATAAATTAATCTAGTGACCGCACAGCGACAAACCAAAATAAACGAATCTAGTGTTCGCAGAGCAACAATAAACCAAACCAAATCAATCTAGTGACCGCAAAGTGACAAACCAAATCGCGACAAACCAAAATAAATCAATCTAGTGCTAATATTTCTGAATTTTTGGGATTCTCAGACATTACTATAGCTTCTATTATCTTTTTGCTTTTAGTTGGTTAATTTACCCAGCAAGCATGCGTAAGAAATGTCCTTAAAATTTGCGGGTTTTTTTCCTATTTAATGATAGATTTCGTGGCGCCATCTGGTTTCGTAAATAAAATTATTAATTTTAAAATAAATTTGAAGGATATGTAATACTTTCTGACTACGAAATATTACAGTTTCTAAAAAGCATTTTTCATACGAGATATTTATTAAACCCATTTTGCTACCGGAGGCAGCTGGGATCCGAACCCACGATGTCTGGTATCGAAGACGAGCGCTATACCACCGGATCACATCAATTATTCGAAACCTGCAAATAGAGCCTGACTAACTAAACTATAAAATGTGCAAATATGACGAATAATTTATCAGTTTTATAATTTGCTGCAACATTTTACGATGTTTTACATTTAATTTAATCCTTGAATAATTAAAAATGAATTTAAAAAGAACCTTAAAATGAAAAATTATATTTAGCTCAAAATTCAAGACACTTCGTGATAAGACTTCATTTTCTGAATTCTGTATTCCAAAAACTTAGTCCCAATTTACATATGATGAAACTGTAACCAGTAGCAATGCAATGTTCATTTCATTGAAAGCTCGGAGAGGAACTCAGACTAGAACTTGAAAGTGGGTCTGTCGAGACCAGAAATTCGCACCTGAATTTTCTCCAATTACTGTGATTTCTGAAACCTAATTATGTCTAAATAATATTTGACGATAGTAATGGAGTAATAATAATAATAATTTGAATAATCCCGACATGACAGACAGTATCTAGTCAAGTCCTGATATAATTGATTTATGAAATTCAATTTAATTATGATGATAAAGATTATGATTTAATTGATTTATGTAATTTTATTAATTATGATGGCATAGTTATCGAAAGAAGTCAACTTGTTTTTGGAAGACAAATCTTATTGATGCTGAGAAAAATCCACTCTAAAACAAAACAATTGATGAAGAAGAAGTCAACCGATTGCAATAATTTTTTTGTATGTGAAGGATATATGTAGGAAAAACAATGAATAAAAATTCGGAAGAAATTAATAATTTATTTCAATGTTGAACAGTTATAAAAGCGATGAAGTCAACAAAATGTTGGTCTACCTGCGCTTTTTCATGCTTAAACTATTCTTGTTGAGAAGTCAGTCAACTCATCACAATTTGCCATCTCCTTCTTGATGCGTGAACTTTTATTTATGGACTGTATTTAATACATAATTATGCAATAGTAAAATTTTTTTTTATTATATTGTCCTAAGGTTTTAAAGTTTGAGAAATATAACTTGACGTAAAACATAATGGGAAGCATTGCTTTTAGTAAAGTTATATACAGTTAACATAAACTTTGCAAAGGTTTATGTTAACTGTTCACGAATGTAATTACAGTGAAGCACTGGCTATACGTTTTTCAAGGGGCCAACAAAAAAAAAACGTTAAACGAAATGTGTGAAAAATAAGTTTTAAAAAAAACAAATAAAATTACAGTTATATATATGTAATAAAATATTTTAAAGCTTAAATTTGTAATTTATTAATAAAATTTGTATTAAAGGATGTTTAAAATTGCTTACAGCACAAAATATTTGTCATTTTTGACCGAAAAGCTTTTTTTTCTTCTTTGAGTGGACAGAGAAAAGTTCATCGTTCAAAACAAATGCGTTTTTTTTTTTTCTTTTCAATGAGGCGAGTTTTCGGCCGCGTGATGCCATCGTTACTACAGGCTTATACACAAAGTGGTCTAGATACTGAGTAAAATAGTTTTTCCTTCGTTCCCGCTTTTCGAAAATTTATCGATAGGGCACGTAGATCAATCTAAAAATTTTAATGAGCATTTTTGCCTCGAAAAAAAGATATTTGTGAGTTCTGATAAACGTATAAATGAAAAGTAAAAACGCACTTTCTTTTTTCTCTATCATTGATTTGAGGAACAAAAAAACGTATAAACGAAACCTTCAATTTTCGGAAAACGTATAATCGAAATAATTTAACATGAACCGCTATTGGAGTCTGCCGGGACTTTTGAAAAAAGAAAACGTATAAACGGTGTTCCACTGTATATAAGAAAGGCTTATGTGACCACGTAAACGAAATGATAAAGCTGCGTTTTGCAGGTCACCCAAAAGCCGAAGAAGGCCGAAGCCCTGACTGACAAGTGTCCTAAATCTCCAGAAAAATTAAATGCGCGAAACTAACGCTTTTGTCTCTTCCACAACATAGGACATCAATATGCGTGCGAAACGTGCCTTTCTTCTGGATGCGCCAAAGCCTTTGACTTCCGCGAAATAGGTGCAATTAAGTTAAACGTGTCTTCTTTATGTGAAACCTTAATTACAGGTTCTAAGATTTTAGAGAATCCAATTTCCTGACAAGCGTGTTTTTCCTGTTCGTTTTGTTGTGATACTTGACTCAATCGACTATACATTGTGTCGTGGATACTTTACCAAATGTACCGTTAAAGAAATGAATTAGAATACGAGAATAATGAAGATCTTCGACAATGAAGCAGCTAACAATATGTACTTTGTTAACACTGACAAGTATTTTCTTTCAACACACCAAATTTTACGTTTCCACACATTACCTATAGATTTGGTTCCTTTGACAGCCGCATTTTGGCGGAAATTACCTCATTTAGTGAGTAAGAAAACTAACAAATTTCTGAGGACCTGTAAATTATTAGTTTCCAATCTCATTGATGAAGAAGTGATCGAACGACCAACGCCTTATGGTATTTTCCTTGTCGCATTATTTAACGTCTTAGGCAATAAGGAAGATCATTTATTCAATGTGTTATACACAATCTGTAATTTACGTTTCCTAAATACGGTTTCAAACCCAATAACGTATCTTCCCACGGCAAGAGTCACTTTGAGGGGATGCATCAATATTCACTGGCAAATGTTCGCTCTAATAAAATAATATAGGCCAAATGTTTCTCCAACTTTTAAGACTCATTTTACACCTTCAGAATTCGAATCGACCAGTATCAACCGCGTTCACACCAGTCAAGAATCCACCTCAGTCCTCGAGTTTTAACCGAAAATGAATGGACGCTTTTCAGTTTTGATCGTTAGTGCATAAAATTTGTTTTCATAAAAGTATTTTATAGGACATCTATAAATTGTAAGAGTGAAAAATGAAGTATTATTTTGCCACAAACGTAAAAATGTAAGAGGCAATTTTACAAATCCCTGTCTAGCACTATCGCAGAAAACAAAACAATCCCTCAAGTTCCCGATTTTTTAAATCTATCACCAGACAATATTTAAAGTATGTAACGAGCACAAGATCCACACTTAGGCTTTTGTAAAATGAACCCGTCCGACTCACCTACCCCTCTCCCAGAGTGGAAGTTCTTTCGTATATATTTTATGTTTTATGTGTCCATGTTTAATTGTCCAATTGTGATATGTACGAAATAAATCTTCTGTTTGCTTATCGACGTTATAGTGATCATTTTGTGGTTTGTCAAAGCTGTTTTTATTTCGAAGAGATTTAATGCTCAGTCGAAATCGTCGTTACACGTAATGTCTAATAGTACTGGCTGGAAACGCTAGCAATTTCATTTTATAATGCTGATGAAACCAGCAAAAAATCAGAAAACACTTAGAAAGTTTCAGAAACAGCCGCCTTTGCCACATTTTCTTAGAATAACTAAAGATAGTAAGTGAAAAACAGTTTTTGCAACAACAAGTTTAAACCAGGCATATTTAGGAATTTACATTCATTACATTACATTTCTGCCGTAATTAAAAAAATATCCATACATTAAAAGCACGCGTAAAAAGAGTATTACATTAAATTTAATAAGTATAAAACATTAAAGTTAAAAAGAAGAAAACGTTTAAAGTTCGTCAACCACAGCCTGGTTAAAATATTTTGATACACTTACATAAAATTTAGAAAAACCTTACAAAATTAAAGTGTTTGTGTAATTAAGAAATTTCTGTTCGACTCCTTCGATTCCTATTTTCTTCGAGAAAAAATAAGTCATCAGAAACATAATGTTTTTACTGTTTCAACACATATTCGGACACGAAGTCACGACAAAAAAATGAAAAACTTATCCTTGATAAAAGAATAATTTTTTCATTTGTTCCATGTTGTCATGGGAACATGGCAAGACATTCATGTCTAGCCAATTTTACACATCGATTTTCAATAACATATTTGCGGACAAAAGAAAACTATTTTTCCAGTTGAACACTTATGGATGAGTTTTGATGTCCCTTGGCAGTAAAACTAATATAATGCAAATGCCATAAAAATAAGTCGAAAATTATGTGGCAAAATACTTCAGTTTAGAACAGCATATGACCACTGTGAAGAATTGTTACTAAAGATGAAAACTTATATGTAGAAGAAAAACGAAAAAACTTTTAATCTGATATATAATATAAACGTGCGAAAGAAACATAAATTCTTTACTCAGAATTGAACAGTTTTCATATACTGTATACTGCAGTGTCTACCTTAGAGTTATGTGCACTGATGAAAACAATAACTGTCTAGCAAAGAAAAAAAGTTTCTTAAATTGTAACCGATATTAACTTCCTTGGGGCTGTCCACAAATGATGTCACACCTTTTTACTATATTTTGGACCCCCTCCCTCCCTTTGTCACAAAGTGTCGCACTTCAACAGACCCCCTCCCCCCCTTTGTCACATGTCACGCAATATTACATAAACATACACTTGCGGTTTAGAAACAAAGCTATACGTTATAGATCATATTTCAAATTTTATTTTTAAATTTTAACTATTTGTTTTAATGACCTGTAAATATAACAATCATTTGCGTAATTTTGTAGGAAAGAATAAGATTTACAAGACAAAGCATAATTAATAATCAGTAACAATAGGGGAGTTGTTATTGAATATTGAATTGAATATTAGTAGATAACAGAGACAGAGGGATATATGTGTGTGGGGGGGATAGGAGTATTGTTTACATTCAAAATAGGAAGAATCATTTTCATTTCTACTCCATAGTCAGTGGTCATCCATTGGGAAATAACCTTTGTAAAAGATATGTTGTACCCACTCTATAGAAAAGATACTTACATTTCTACCATGTGTGCGGACTTTATCTTATGTTGGGCATTTCAAGGGTGTGACAGGGAGGTAGAGGGTAAGTTTTTCTAAGTAAAGAATTCCTGCTACTACCATATTCTGAAAATCTACTCTGAATGCCTTTTTTTCAAAAAGAAAGGAAATTAAGTGAAAAAAATCACATAAAAGCTGCCCCAATTAAGAAAATACCTTCAAATTTTTGTAATTTTAAAATAACTTCAAAATTCAATCTTCTGACTTTAAACGTTTTTATTTGAACCAAAATATGTGATGTCACACTTCTTGTTACCCTCCTCCCTCCCCTTGTCACAAACTGTCACAATTTCACTAACCCCCCTCCCCCCTCCATGCGTGACATCATTTATGGACGGCCCCCTTGCTACTAACAAATGGGAGCACTCGATTTTTTAGACTTTTTCTCAGTGACCGCTATGGTTTTTTGCATATTGCACAACATAACTTTTTATTCAGAATCATGCTAGGGACATTTTTCAAAATACGCTTTTCTTTTTGTCTGTACTGCCTAAACAAGATATTTATTTGTCAAATATCGATTATAGACTTATTAATGCAATTCTCGGGTTAAAAATGTTGAATACGTTTCTTTATTCTTTTAATGACTTCAGAAATTTATTCATTTAAATCTGAAAAACTCATTTATTATCTCCTTATTGTATAGATTCTTCAAATCTTCTTGATAATTCAACTCTTAATATCAATTTTGCTAAATACATTCAAAATAAATAATAAAATATTTCTGAAAGAAATAATTAAAAATATTAGTTAAATCAGTAAAAAATAAACTCTCATTCTTCTTTTTTTAATAAATAAGTAACTTCCTTCGAAAACATTTTGTGAGCAATTACTAAAATTAGTTATTTATTTTATTAAAATAAGAAAAACAAAGCACCAGCATAATTTTCTGAAGAAGTCTCATGGGTGGTCAAATCCAAACACTTTAGTACAAAAAGCAATATTAAGTGCCACACCAAAGTGTAATGAGCCGTAACTGTAATTTAGTCATTACACAACTTTAGCTGTGAATCAGTGTAATACCATTACAGAAATGGTAGCAAACGCTTAAATTTTTATAGCATCAATGCATTGTTTCATAGACATTTAGTAGAGTACCTTTTGTATATTTTTTAAGATTTTAACTTTGTGTTCGAGAAAATTTTCATGTGATTTATCATACATTATTCACTATCAGAAATGAGATCTACTATAAAAAACATAAAAATTATTATTCACATGAAAATGTTAAAAACAGTGTTCTCTAATTGTATGTCAATACGGAGGTGGTAGATGCTAAAAATCTCACCTTACAGCTCTCAGAACTAACTCACCTTACAGCTAAACATGAATAGTGAGCCTAAAAAATCACGAAAATTCCCGCTTAAAAAACACAGTGAAATGAGTAACTAATAGTAGTAGTAATAGACAAACACAAGGTAAAATTAAAAAGTAATAATGACCGTCTTGCTGCCAGTTACAGTTTTATCATTTGAAAACTTCGCACAAGCTTTTCAAATGCAAAATTCCGCATTTATTTTATACTTATTATAAATTGACTGGTTGTGCCTTGTGGAACCTCTGAAGCGCAAACGTTTTTCAACCCTTGTTTCTTCATATGAAATATTTTCCACTCTGCCTTACGTAGACGTCATTCATGTTTTCCATAAAGAAGCATCAACAAATAGCAAATGTAAGTGGATTATATTTTTTAAAACAGTTACATTTGATGTTAATACCAGACAAAATATAGTTTGCAATTACATCAAATTATGATTTTTTTAATTTTTAAAATCACGTTGCGCTTTATGTCAGCCTTTTGAATGCTGAGTTGAATACATGTTCAGTCTGATCGTGCATTTATAATAATTTTAATTTTAGTCAGGCAAAATCGTCAATGTACAACGTTAAAATTGCATTAACGACAACTTTATGCACTCCAGAGGAACATAATGTTTTCAAATGTTCAAAAATAATTGTTTAATGTTTATGTTACTATTTTTTTCTGAATTAATTGTTTAAAAATTCATAAATGGAAAATATATGACAATAATGGTGAAATTAAAAATTTTTAAATTCCGGATTTTTGACTTGCAGTACGTTGGAAACAACAAAAATATCATTAAACATAGAAATTTCTTAGTTGCTGTTACGTTAAATCCGGACGCGTCTGTAATACTGTAAGGCCGGCTCTCCTACAGGGACTGAATTTATTGTAAATTATTTTCTTATTAAAGTCGCCCAGATATATTAATTATTTTCCGTCTTCATCATCACAACACAGCACATAATTCCATCGATCTTTGAAATACGCTGATTCCAGGTTTTGCAAGTATTTTCCTCTGAAGTAATTAATACAGTCAAACTCGGTTACAACGACCTCGGTTTTAACGACGCCTCGGTTATAACGTCAATAATTGCTGGTCCCGGCAAATTCCCATAGGAAATAATGTTAAACCACCTTGCTTTTAACGTCACGATGAAAATGCCAACCTCGGTTTTAACGTCATTATTTTCTGGGCTTTTTTTTTTAATCCTTTTTGAAGTAAAATTTTGAAAGAAACCTACCATGAAAGAAAGTCGTAGGCCCTTTAGTATTAATACTT
>Ga0068630_1000242_pt1 | contig 16537 bp, 16 predicted proteins | sample InSIn4gowninarea_FD_77433 | JGI IMG/M metagenome (GOLD analysis project Ga0068630, IMG submission 77433) | Clean room microbial communities from NASA Spacecraft Assembly Facility at Jet Propulsion Laboratory, Pasadena, California, USA -... ... | reverse complement strand
TGAGAAATTTTTCAGAAAGGGAAGTGATTGTCGACGGTGAAAACGTTATGCCTGCTGTAAAAAAGGTTCAGCAGCAAATGAAAGATTTTTGCGAAAACGTGCACAACGGCAGTTGGAAAGGCTTTACAGGCAAAAAGATCAAATACATTGTAAACATTGGTATTGGAGGAAGTGATCTTGGACCGGTAATGGTTACCGAAGCATTAAAACCTTACTGGAAAAAGAACATTCAGTCTTATTTTGTTAGTAATGTTGATGGAACGCATATAGCCGAAACACTCAAAAAAGTAAAGGCTGATGAAACGCTGTTCCTGGTAGCTTCAAAAACATTTACCACACAGGAAACTATGACCAATGCACTTACAGCACGTGCCTGGTTTCTTGAAAATGCCGGCGGGGATGAAAGCCAGGTAGCAAAGCATTTTGTTGCATTAAGTACCAATGAAAAAGAAGTGGTGAAGTTTGGTATTGCACCTGAAAACATGTTTGAATTTTGGGATTGGGTGGGTGGACGTTACTCATTATGGAGCGCTATCGGCTTATCTATTGCTCTTACCATTGGCTACGACAATTTTGAGGAATTACTGAAAGGTGCGTTTGAAGTTGATGAGCATTTGAGAACCGAAAAGCTCAATACCAATATACCCGTTATTATGGCTTTGCTGGGAGTATGGTACTCCAACTTTTTTGGTGCTCAAAGCGAAGCCATTCTTCCTTACGATCAATATATGCATCGGTTTGCAGCTTATTTCCAGCAGGGAAATATGGAGAGCAACGGCAAAAGTGTTGACAGAAATGGTTATGAAGTAAACTATGCAACGGGACCAGTTATCTGGGGCGAACCGGGCACTAATGGCCAGCATGCATTTTACCAGTTAATACACCAGGGAACTTTGATTATTCCTTGCGATTTTATTGCTCCTGCAATCAGTCATAATCCAATTGGCGATCATCATGTAAAATTGTTGAGCAACTTTTTTGCTCAAACAGAGGCTTTGATGAATGGAAAAACTGAAGATGAAGTAAGAGCTGAACTGGAAAAGGCAGGCAAGACGAAAGAAGAGATCAAAAAGCTCTTGAAGTTTAAAGTTTTTGCTGGTAATAAACCAACAAACTCCTTCTTAGTAAAAAAGATAACGCCGCATACTTTAGGAAGTTTAATTGCTATGTATGAGCATAAGATCTTTGTACAAGGCGTTATCTGGAACATCTTCAGCTTCGATCAGTGGGGCGTTGAATTAGGAAAGCAACTCGCTAACCAAATATTGCCAGAGCTTGAAAATGATAACGAAGTCAGTAATCACGATTCTTCAACCAATGGGCTAATCAATAACTTTAAGAAGATGAGAAAGGCTAATTAAAAAGGGCTTTTAGTTTCATATTATTAACTGTTGCCGGCCTAAAGCCGGCAACTTTGTTTCAGTAAGTTCTATAAATAATACCAGCTTCCTTTTTTCATGGCGTCATCGTTGCGTCGCAATCACTTTATCTGCAAATCGCTATTCAACTTTCAGTGTTATATCGCTTATTCCATTAAGTGATATGTTATCTTGCATCCAATGCTCCGGCTTCAAAAAATATCCCTTTATCAATTCAAAAACTATTTGGCCGAAACCTTTTCTGCGAATGAAAAAGTAATCGGTATTACCGGCAATAATGGCCTCGGTAAAACTAATTTACTCGATGCCATTTATTTTCTTTGTTTCAGCAAAAGCTACTTCAGCAGGTCAGATAGTGCAGCAGTACGAAATGGTCTGCAGGGAATGCGCATTGAAGGAAACTTTATAAAAGAAGATCATGCTGAAAAAGTTGTTTGTATCCTTAGGGAAAACAACAAAAAAGAACTGCAACGCAATGGTGAAGATTATAAGAAGTTCAGTTTACACATTGGAGAATTTCCGGCGGTTATGATAGCGCCGGATGATGTTGAAATTATTACCGGAACCAGCGAGGTAAGAAGAAAATTTTTAGACACTTTACTAAGCCAGTTAGACAGCCAATATTTAAAGTGGCTGATTGATTACAACAAGATATTACAGCAGCGAAACAGCTTCTTAAAATCGAGCGCAGAACGAGGATATACAGATGAAGCTTTATTAGACATACTCAACAATCAATTGTTAGTACCGGGCAACGAAATCTATAATAAAAGAAGAACTTTTCTTGCAGAATTTTTACCGGAAGTGGAAGCAAGTTATAAGAAAATTGCAGGAACCAGCGAACCAATAAACCTAAGCTACTATAGCCAATTGCACGAGGCCGGCTTTGAAGAATTGCTGCTTACCTATAAACAAAAAGACCTTTTACTGCAACGCTCAACCATTGGCATCCACCGGGATGACATTGAACTAACCCTAAACGATGAAGCATTTAAAAATACAGCATCGCAAGGACAGCGGAAGAGCCTATTGTTTGCATTGAAACTTACGGAATTTGAAAAGCTGAAAGCTGAAAAAGGCTTTGCTCCTCTTTTATTACTGGATGATGTTTTTGAAAAACTGGATGCCCAAAGAATGCTTAACCTACTTGCAAGAGTTTGCGTTGAAAATGATGGCCAGGTGTTTATTACAGACACCCATAAAGAACGTTTGCAGAAAGCTTTGAACGACCTGAGGGTTGATTATAAACTGATAGAATTAGAATAGATCTTCTGTTTAGTTGACCTACTGTTGAATAGAAATTTACCGTACAAGAGTGCGACGCAACGGAGGTAGCACAAAGACACAACGCTGGCAACAAAAATATCTTTTACAGCTATATTACCAGTCGTTTATTACTTTGAAGAACCATTTTGTTGTTTACCTTTACTGCCCATGGCTACGGTATCAATAGGAGACGCAATAAAACAATTTTTGAAGAAAAGCAGGTTAAAAACCGGCATACAATCGTTGCAGATAGAAGAAGTTTGGGCACAGTTAATGGGAAGAACAATTGCTAAATACACAGAGAAGATTCAAATAATTAATCAAACGCTATTTATTCAAACCAGTGTAGGACCTTTAAAGCAGGAATTGATGTACCAGAAAGAACAGATTATTAAAAGGGTGAACGAAGCTTTAGGTGAAAATGTGATAAAAGATGTGGTTATAAAATAGGTAATCAACAACTACTATGATACAAGGTTTACGCACGGTAATTTATTTTGTAAAAGACCTTGAAACTGCTAAAGCCTGGTATACCCAGATCTTTAAGAAACCCCCATATTTTGACCAGCCTTACTATGTAGGATTTAATATTGAAGGCTTTGAGCTTGGCCTGTGCCCCGACCAGGAGGGTGAGAACTTTGATAATAATACGATAGCATATTGGGGAGTGAAAGATGCAACTGCTACTTACAAATATTTATTGGAAAATGGAAGTATAGCTAATGAGGAACTAAAAGACGTCGGCGAGGGAATACTGCTTGGAACAGTAATCGACCCCGCCGGCAATGTGTTTGGAATAATTGAAAACCCGCATTTTAAGTATGCAGGAACTGTTGATTAAGTTGCAAATTCTAATTGTTCATCTGCGGGTACTGTTTCCCCTTCGATCAGGTCTTTTACCAGGTCTTTCATTGTAACTACACCTTTAAATTCAAACTCGTCAAATACAGGAAGGTAGCGGGTTTTGTGGGATGTCATTAACATCATGCAACGCATTAAACTACCATCTAAATCTATGTGAGGTAAATTTGCTGTCATCACCTCTCCTATGGTAGTTTCTTCGGCTACCCTTCCGCTTAAAACTATTTTTTGGGTGTAGTCCCGCTCACAAAATAATCCTGCATACTCTCCGTTCCTGGTTACAATTACATAGCTCGAATTTTCAGCTTTCATAATCGCAAGTGCACAAATAACATTGGTGTCGGCTTCAAGCTTATTAAAGTGAGGCCCTTTTTTTTGAAGAATGTTGGCAACCGTTGACATAATAATAGGTTTTTACAGTCAGGCAAATAGAATCTGGTATATAAAGTTCTCGAATTTATATTACATAAATCCATATTATAAATAATTTTTTTATCGCCCTTTTATTTTAACTATTCTATTGCATAATGTTAGTAGCATAAAAATCGGGGCTAAAAAATATACATTATATAACAACCGTATAAACCTGAAAATAGAAGTGCAGTTACCAGGATTTTAAAGAGAAATCTGCTGCAACTATTGAAGCTGCTTTAACTTACTGATCACCTTTTTATAATCGGCAGCAGCATACTTTCCTAATATATCTCCTTTTTTAAGTATCATGTAAGTAGGATTTTCACGGGCAGCTGTTTTAATTACAGTTGCATCACTTTTTAAATAAACAATGGGAGTTGCATCAATGTTAGGTATTTCTTCAAAATGAGCTTTTGCAAGGTCTGCAACTGCGGTCACTACAAAAAACGGGATCTTTTTTTCCTTGCATATTGCTAATACAGCAGCTACATTATCTTCCCACCTAAGTTTTGAAGTTGCCAGGTCTTTCAGGAAGAATAATACAAAATAATTATCCTGGTTGAGTATGGCTTGTGTGGTATCGGTTCCACTTAAGCTCACCAGGTTGAAGTCAGTAATGGCAGCATGGGCAGTACCGGTTCTAACCAGCTTTTGTGTTCGCTCTACAAATTGATAAGCCGAATCATTAAAATCGTCAGGGAAATGATCCATATCGAACTCCACTAATTTGCCTTGTTTTCTATATTTAAAATTAATAGCAAAACTGTCAGCAACAGCACCTCCAGGTATCTTCATTTTTTCAGTGATATTATTGCCAACTTTATAAGGCAAACAATCAACAATAGGCAAGTGCTTTAGTACCCACCATTGCAATGCTATACAGAAGAATGCTGTAGCAACCACAAAACCTCCGCAGGTGGCTGAAGACAAAATAGGCCTGATAACAAAGCGAAAACTAAATATTATTACGATCAGGATCAATAACACCACATCTTTTATAAACGATTGTAAGGGCGAAAGAGGAATACAATCTCCAAAACAGCCGCAGGTTTTTATTTTACCCGATAGCAGGGCATATCCGGTTAAAAAAGTAAAGAAGATAATAAGTAATAATAACAGCCAGCTAAAAAACCGCATACGCCAACCGAGTATAACTGCAACTCCTGCCATGATCTCAAACGTGTTCATAGCAAGCGACATAAAAAGCGTGTAATGGTGGAGAGACGAAATGCCCCAAACTTCCAAAAACTCCTGCATTTTATAACTCAATCCTAAAGGGTCGTTAGCCTTAATTAAGCCTGAAAAAATAAACAGCAAACCAACCACTATTCTTATACCTACCAGTACACCATGTAAAGCTTTACTTTCTTCTCTCATAAATAACTATTATTGATTTTGATACCGTACAACTGTATGTAATGTATGTTTGCGAAAGGGAAAGGTTGAATAAATGATATAATTTTTTTGGGTAGCCATCACCGGTAATACTATTCAAAATCGTTGTGTCACTCACTGCAACTGGCAGATACTTTACTCAACCAATTTCATCCTGCTGTTAATTCTCCGGTTTCATAAACTATTGAATCTCACTTTGCCACTTCTATCAAAAATAAAGGAAAGCCACCAATGTTTACGCTCAATTGTAAAGGAAGGTTATTAGTAATTGATCAGCCTATTGTAATGGGGATTATAAATATAACCCCAGATTCTTTTTATGCCGGAAGCCGTAAAATGAACGAGGAAGATATTGTAAAACAGGCTATCAAAATGGTGAACGAAGGTGCTACTATACTTGACATAGGCGGTTTAAGCACCCGGCCCGGCAGCAACGAAATAAGCATACACGAAGAAATAGACCGGGTTGTTCCTGCAATTGAAATTATACAACAGCAATTGCAAGCAACCTTTATCTCCATAGATACTTACCGGGCTGAAGTAGCCAAACAAGCTGCCAATGCTGGCGCTTCAATCGTTAACGATATCAGTGCAGGCGAATTGGATGAAAACATGATAGAAACAGTGGCCGCATTAAAACTTCCTTTTATTGCAATGCATATGAAAGGCACCCCTGCAACTATGCAATCAAAGGCTGTTTACGAAAATGTAACAAGGGAGGTGCTTGACTACTTTTATTATAAAATAGAAGCGTGCAAAAAATTCGGCATTAAAGATGTTATAGTTGATCCGGGCTTTGGGTTTGCAAAAACCATTGATCAAAATTTTCAGTTATTGAAAGAAATGGAAGTATTGAAAAGTTTACAACGACCCTTACTTGCAGGCCTCTCAAGAAAAGCGACCGTATATAAAACCCTTAATATAACCAGCGGCGAAGCTTTAAACGGCACAACTGTTTTAAATACAATAGCACTAATAAAAGGTGCCCAGATATTAAGAGTGCATGATGTGAAAGAGGCAATGCAAACAATAAAATTAGTTAGGAGAACGTTAGAGTAGGAACAAGTAAATTGATATTAAAATTAAATAGATGTCTACTTTTAATTTTATTAATCGTTCTATCTTCAGGTTTTTGAAATTTAATTTCAACTTTAAAGATAAAAAGAAAAAAAAAGTGAAAATTTTATAACTGAAATTAATATTTAATTAACTTGCATCAATAGAAAAACTCAAACAGAGTTAATCGAATTTAGAAGTAAAGAAGTTACAAATAATAAAAGCAGAATTAAAGGCAAACAATCGTTGAAGCAATTATTAGAGGCCTGAAACGAAGACGACAAAGTTACTTTAAGTGTGCTGGTAATTGAAAAATAATATTTTAAACGTTTTATATGGCAAGCAATCGTTAGAGGCTGCTCCGTTTCTACGGGGCGCCTTTTTTGTTTAGCTCAATTTTGTTTACAAATGCTTATCTGCTCATTTTTTTGATACAGTACAAGTGTGCGACGCAACGGAAGTTTAATTGAAATACAACTGCTGAGTACAAAAAAATCTCCTTATTAACCCACCGACTACCACTAAAACAAGAAAGCCCCTTTCGGAGCTTTCTATTATTATTAGGTACTAATAATTGATTAATGACCAGGAGGCGCTTGCTGGTTACCGGGATTTCCTTGTTGTTGACCAGGATTTCCTAGTTGTCTTGGATCCATACCTGCAGGCATTTGTTGTTGTTGCGGAGCGTCTGCTACATTGGTAACTTCAACTTCGAATACCATAATAGCATACGGAGGAATAACCGGAGGCTTACCAGAAGGACCATAACCTAAAAGAGCAGGTGCATAAATTGTTCCTTTACCGCCTTTACCAAGATAAGGAAATGCATCGTCCCAGGCACGGATAGTTTGACCGCTACCAACTACAAACTGGAACGGCTCAACATGACCATGAGATGGATCGGTATTACTATCGAATACTTTACCATTTTCTAATAAAGATCCTTTGTAATTAACTGTAATCAATTTGCCTGGAGCAGCTTTTAAAGTAGCATCGCCCGGGTTGGACACAGCGATAAAAGCGCCATTTGGTGTCTTCTCAGCTTTTACACCTTTCTTTTTAAGGGCAGCTTCAATTGCAGCAGTTTCTTTTTGTTTTTCTTTTTCAATCTCCTGTTGCTGGTCTTGCATGGTCTCTTGCTGGTTAGCAAACACCTTTAAGACCTTAACGTTGTAAGTGATCTGGTCGCCTTTTTTAAACACGTCGGAGTATTGCAATCCGCCCATCTTTACCAAAGTATCAATTTGAGCAACCGCAACAATGCTATCTCCTACGCCAACAAACTTCAGAACTTCGGTAAAGTCATGAGATTTTCTAGCAGTTGTATCAAAAGGCAAGTACTCAGGCAGATGATCATAACTACTGAAAAGGATTGTATCCTTTCCGTTTATTTTTGCTCTCCAGTTAAATTTCACAATGTCACCTTGCTTCAACTTTTGCTTGCTGTCGCCAATAACTTTATAAGCCAGGCCAGAGGCGGTTTTATCGTATTTTGTATTACACGAGGCAACGATAAGCGCCACACCTAAAATGGTTAATAACTGTTTCATAATTACTGCAATTGTACTTCGTACTCTTTTATTACTTGTTTAAATTTTTTAACTGTATTATCCAGGGTATCACCGCTTCTGCCACCGGCCGCATTAAAATGTCCTCCTCCTTCAAAGTGGGTTCGGGCAAATGTATTGGCATCAAAATCGCCTTTACTCCTAAAACTCCATTTACGTTCTTCATCACGGTCAATAACCAGTGCCCCAAATTTTATTCCTTGTATTGTTAACAGGTAGTTTACCAACCCTTCACTGTCGCCTGTTTTAATATGAAAACGGAGCAGGTCTTGTTTGGTAACAGCCATTAAAGCTGTATTGTATTCATAAAAAACTTCCATCCGGTTTAAAAGGGCATAACCAATAAAGCGAAGGCGGTTCTCTAAAAAGTTGTCGTAAATGTTTTCGTGGACGATGGTGTGATTGAAGCCTACATCTTTAAGATGGGCAATCATTCGATGAACACTGGCTGAAGCTGCCGGAAAGCGAAACGAACCGGTATCGGTCATAACGCCGGTATATAAGCATTCGGCAACTTTGGAATTAATTTTATCATCATGGCCACTTTCAACAATAAAGTCGTACACCATTTCGCAGGTTGAACTTTTATCCGTTCTGCTAATGCCATAATTGAAAGCTTCTTCCTGCGGTTGCTGGTGATGATCGATCAATATTTTGGTACAATTAGCTGCAGCAAGGTGCTCCTCTAAATGTTTTGTACGATGAAAAATATTGAAATCAAGGCAAAATAATACTTCTGCCTCCGCTAATATACTTAAAGCCTTCTCTTTGCTATAGTCAAAATCTACCACAAGGTCTGCACCTGGCATCCATTTTAAAAAAGATGCCCAATTGGTTGGAGAGATAACTGTAACAGAGTGACCTAATTGAACAAGGAAGTGATACAAGCCCAATGAAGAGCCCATTGCATCGCCATCCGGCTTTTGATGTGTTGTTATTACAACTTTTGCAGGTACTGCAAGTTGTGGGTAAAATAATTTTATTGCCTCCATATAAAGGCGGCAAAATTCACGTATTTGGTCTACAACGGCAAAACAATTTTAGCTAAACCGGGCATTACTGCCTTTTTTATGATTGCTTAATCGGTTTTTACCCACTACTTTTGCGCGGAAATAAGAAAAGTATGAGTAACAGAACATTTACAATGGTAAAGCCCGATGCAACTTCTAAAGGTTATACCGGTGCAATTATCGACCAGATCTTAAAAGCTGGATTCCAGATCAAAGCAATGAAATGGACAAAATTAACCAAAGAGCAGGCCGGTGAATTTTACGCTGTACATAAAGAAAGACCTTTCTATGGTGAGTTGGTAGAGTTCATGAGCAGCGGACCGATCGTAGCTGCAATTCTTGAAAAAGAAAATGCGGTAGCTGATTTCCGAAAATTGATTGGCGCCACAAATCCTGCACAAGCCGAGGAAGGAACGATCCGGAAGCAATTTGCAGCTTCAGTTGGCGAAAATGCGGTACATGGTAGCGATAGTGATGAAAATGCACAGATAGAAGGAAGCTTCTTTTTCTCTGGCCTTGAAAGGTTCTAATTGATATTGATATAAATAAAAACAGCCCGCCTTTTTGGTGGGCTGTTTTTATTTACGAGTATTATTTTTTGGGATCTGCTTTTGTGGTACTATTAAGCATTGTTGTGTCACTCACTTGTACTTTTAATCAGCTATTCAGCTTACCGCTACTTCCGGAGAAATCAGATAAACTTTATTGTCGGCTCGGGTATCCTTTATCCAACCAATCTGTTTTTACATTATGTTCTAAATTCAGCAGCTTGTAGTTTGTAAACTTCAACTCTTTCATAGCAGCAATAGCAGGCCTTACATTCGGACAATGTTCAAAAGGGCAACAGCCACAGTAAACAACAATACTGGTGTCTTTAGGTAAAGCAGTTAATTGCTTTTTAAAGCTATCCAAATTCTCTTGTTCTTTAATAGAACCAATATCAATTGAATTTTTTATTACAGCACCCGGACCTATAGAAAGTATTACCGGAACGTCTTTGCTGTTTTTAATGCTTTGCGCAAGAGATGCCGGTGCAAGAAGTTGGTCGGTTGTCCAATTGACCGGGTTTTGAGCAATTGAAACTTTTGTTACCATTAAAACAAACAATAATGCTAATAATTTTTTCATAACTAATTTATTACACGTGGATCAAAAATAGGGATAATAGGTTTTATCAAAATTGTTTTAACCAAAGCTAGAAAACCAACCTATATAAATAAAACTCCTAATGGCATACTTGTTGAAACTCTTTTAACGTTATAAGGAGTTTTATCCCTTATCATTTACTGAACATTCTACTAAACAATAACTATGAAAAAATTATTTGTGGCAGTTAGTTTATCTGCAGTTGTCATTACAAGCCTTTCATCCTGCAAAAAAATTATTGATAAAATATTTAATGGAATTGATACCAGGGCGCCGGATATGACGGTTACCATTCCCGCTATTCCTGCTTTTGGCGTCGGTTTTGAAGCCGCCGCTCCACCTGTTGTTATGCCATTTAATCTTGATAGTATTATAAAAGCCAACAGTAGCGGCCTTTTTGGTATTGACGATGTAAAATCGGTAAAGGTGAAAAGTATAACAGTAAACTTACCAGATGCTGATAATTCAAATAATCTTGCAAACTTTGAAAGTTCAAGAGTGTCACTCTATTCAAATACAAATACGACACCTGTTAATATCGCGATTATTAATTATCCTGATGCGCCGGCAACTACGATAACAGCGCTTCAAACAGACTCTCCTGAATTATTATCTTATTTAAAAGGCAACCAGATCACTTACCAAACATACGGTAAAGCCAGGAGGTCTACCACCAAACCATTAACCTTTGTAGTTTCAGTAACAATGCGGGTTGAATAATATCCATCTTATATATCTAAGAAGGGTGACGGGTTAATTCTTCTCACCCTTTATTTTTTTGCTTTGAGCAATGTAAAGCCCTGCAATCACTAACAATGTTCCGGCCCATGTAAACCATGTTATTGGCTCGTTAAGTAATAGATAAGCATAAACAAAACCAAAGATCGGGCAAAGGAACATCCATAAAGATGCTCGAACAGCATCAAGCTTTACAAGGTAAAACCACAATTGAAGCGCTATAACCGATACAGGAATAATGAGCCATGCAACAGACAACCAGAATTGTAAATTAAACTTGCTCAAGCCAAAATCAGCAAAGATCAAAGTAAAAGGGAACAACAATAAACCACCTATTAAAACCTGCCATCCATTAATTACGAGTGCAGACAACGACCATTTAACTTTTGCATAATAAACCGTCGCCGCCGAAACAGAAACCATTCCTGCAAGCAAAATCAATAAACCTTGCATAGTTGCAAAACTGTTTTTAAGTAAAGGATAAGTAGCCATTACCACACCTGCCAATCCCAGAACAACACCAAAAGCTTCGAACCAATGTAGTTTTCGTTTTAACCAAACTGCTGAAAGTACAATAATGAATAAGGGATTTGTTGCAACAGATAAGCTTCCAATGCCAGCAGAAACTTGCTTAAGTGCTAATACAAAAGCACCCAAATAAATAGTGGTATTTAGCAAGGCAAATATTACCAGTTGCTTCCACTCTTTTTTATTGGGTAATGCATGAACAGACGGTTTTACAACATATGCAAACAACAACATTAAAGTACCTGCTATAAAAAAAACGGGCATTAGCCAGGATCAACGGATCAACAACAGCTACTCCAAATTTGGTTGCAGCAGATGCTGAAGCCCATAAAGCTGCAAATAATAATCCCGGAACCAGTTGACGCATATGTGCGCAAAGTAAAGATGAAAATAGTTGTCAGGTTTAGATCCTCAAATATTGAGTCTCTAACTATTTAATTAAACCCTTTCAATAGTAAACTTATGCTCTTCGTTTTCTTTGTTATAAAGGATAGAAAGATGATTTGTGTCGCAGATCTTTTTTACAATAGCAAGGCCAAGGCCATTGGAATTTCTATCGGAATTTGATTTTTTGAAACGTTTAAAAATTTGTTGCGGATCTATTGAAGGCAAGATGCTTGTATTGCTGATCTCGAATTTATTATTCTTGATCGATAATGTTATTCGTCCGCCGTTGTAGTTGTATTTAATAGCGTTGCCGAGCAAGTTGCTGATTAAAGAATCGGCCAGTAATGGGTGCATTGTAATCAACCAATCCTGCACAAAAAAGGTATCAATAGTTAGTTGCTTGTCTTTGATCAGTTCGTCAAATAACTTCAAATATTTCTTTGTTACAACTGTTAAGCTTATTGTTTCATTCGTCTCATACTGGTTGTTTTCAATTTTAGCTAACAACAACAATGATTGATTTAGTTTACTTAAACGAGTAAGCGCATCACTTGCCTGGATAATCGATTCAACCTGGCCGTCTTTCAAGTTTGCATCCTGCAAAAGCAATTCTAATTTGCTTTGAACAACAGCCAAAGGCGTTTGCATTTCATGAGCGGCATTTTCAGTAAATTCTTTCATGCTTACATAATCACTATAAATTTTGCCGGCCATTTGGTTAAGCGATTGATTAAGCTCATTGAACTCTTTTATGTTGCTTTCTTCAAAATGAACAGCTTCCATTTTTTGCAATTCTGCGTTTCGAATCTTTAACAGCGACTTTCTAAATGGCCTCCAAACTGATTGGCTAATTAAAGAGTTTATAACTATGGTAACGATCAATAATGTTATAAATACCAGCAGCATTATCCTGGTGATGTTCGCTACCAAAACAGTTCTTTGTTCCTGTGATCTCCTGATGGTGATCAGGTACGGTATTCCATTAACAGCAACAACATGTGTTAACTGCCTGAAAGGAAGTGTGCGATTTGCTTTAGCATCAAAGCCGTCAGTAGTTTCAAAAGTAGGGTACCTGGTAACGGGAGAATTAACAGGTGCAATGATGATTTCTGGTGTGCGGAGTATAAAGGTAATTCCAACTTCGGACTGGTTTTGCAGATAGCGAACCCATTGTATTTCTTCAGTGATCAGCTCTTCGTCCATGCGCTCATTCAATTCGTTACTGAAGCGATAGTACAAATAGAAGCTGGCTCCAACCAGCAGAGGCACGAGTGCTAATAAAAAGTATAAGGTAGTTTTAGTGAGGAGACGCATAATATTGTTTTCAATAAAATCATTCCTTTTAATTGTTGAATAAAGGGTTTACAGTACAAGTGTGCGACGCAAGAATGTTGATCACAGTTTTAAAGGCGGGCCCAAAAAATCAATTATCTGTAAACCTATAACCTGACCCGTACACTGTTTTTATATAATCTTCGCAGCCTGCATCAATCAACTTCTTACGGAGGTTTTTTATATGTGAATAGATGAAATCGTAATTACTTACCTGCTCGTATTCATCGCCCCAGATGTGTTCTGCAATCGCAGACTTTGTAAGTACCCTCCGTTTGTTTGCAATGAAATATTCTAAAAGCTGGTACTCTTTTTCAGTAAGCGTAACGGCTTTATTATTTACACTTACCTGCATGGCTTGTGGATCAATAATTATTTCGTTGAATTGAATCGTCTTGCTGCCACCGAAATTTCTTCTGCGAAGGATTGCGTTTATACGGGCATTCAATTCAGATAGATGAAAGGGTTTGGTGAGATAATCATCCGAGCCTAACTCCAATCCTTTCAACTTATCATCCAAAGAGTTTTTAGCCGAGATAATAATGATGCCGCTCTTTGCTTCAATATCTTTCAACTCTTTTACAATGTCTAATCCGTTTCCATAAGGAAGGCCGATGTCGACAACAATGCAATCGTAATCATAAGATTTTACTTTATCCATGCCTCCTAAAAAATCTCCGACAGCTTCGCAAACATACCCCTGGTGCTCAAGGTACTTTTGAATAGATTCTCTTAAAGCTGGTTCGTCTTCTATGATCAGGATTTTCATTTATACAAAGATGGAATTGTTTAGCAGAATATGATTAAACAACATAAAAAACCCCGCCTGTAAACCAGGCGGGGAAACCAAACCAACCAAACTACTATTTACTTATTCTACGCTATTTAAATCGTTCAAAGCGTATTGATATTCTCTTTGAGGCTGTTGAGGATAAACACCAGTTATAATGGCATTGTTTCCGGCATTTTTCAAAGCTGCTTTCAACTCATCAACAGAATTTACTTTTTGATTATTCACTTTGGTAATGACAAATCCTTCCCTGATTCTTGTCTGTTCTAACAGTATACCCTGGCCTAAGCTCTTAAGCAAAACACCGGAAGAAATTCCTATTTGTGCTGCTTTACTTTTATCCAGGTTTTCAAAGGCACCACCAAGCTTTTCAACTACCTGCTCCTTAACACTTGCATACTGACCAACTTCACCTTTTAAAGTTGATGTGCCTGTTTTTTCAACGCCATTACGAGTGTAAGTAAGAGTAATTTTATCGCCAGGACGTTGTGCTGCGATCTTCTCAACCATTTGAGTACCTGTGCTAACTTCGGCACCATTTACTTTTGTAATGAAATCACCTTTTTGTATACCTGCCTGTTCAGCAGCGCTACCTTTCGATACATCCATTACAAACACACCATCACCATCTTTTACATTGTTTTTTGCTTTGTCTTCATCGCTCATTTGTTCACTGCCAAACATTACACCTAAATAGGCTCTCCTGGCGCTACCATATTCCACAATGTCGGCAACTACTTTCTTAACAAGGTTTGCGGGGATTGCATAAGCATAACCGGCATAAGAACCTGTTGGAGAAGCGATAGCACTGTTGATACCAATTACATCACCATCTGTATTTACAAGCGCACCACCACTGTTACCAGGGTTTACGGCAGCATCTGTTTGAATAAATGCTTCAACAGGTGCACTGCTTTGGCGGCTGTTAATACCAAGGCTTCTTGACTTAGCACTAACAATACCTGACGTTACAGTAGTTTCCAAACCTAACGGGTAACCAATTGCCAACACCCACTGTCCAAGATGAACATCATCAGAGTTAGCAAAAGTGAGGTATGGAAATCCTTTACCTTCAATCTTAATTACAGCTAAGTCAGTACTTGGATCTTTACCTACAACCTTAGCTTTAAAGTTCTTTTTGTTATCCAATGTTACAGTTACTTCATCGGCTTCATCCACTACGTGATTATTAGTTACAATATACCCGTCTGCACTTACTAAAACTCCTGAACCAGAACCTTTACGTGAAGGAGCTGGAACTGATCCACCTCTTTGTCCAAACATATCTCCGAAGAAATCTTCAAAAGGGCTTCCCTGTAAATCGGGACGTTGTTGCTGCGCTACCTGCTTTGGCTTAGTGCTTACTTTAATTTGCACAACTGCCGGTGCAGCTTTGGTTGCAGCTTTTTCAAAATCTACTGTTGGGCCTGCAACTGTGCCTTCAACATAGCTTGCTTGTTTGTATATGGAAGGGGTTGGCTGATAAGAAGTCAATTGATCATATTGTTGGTATTGGCTGTATCCCCAAACGCTTCCAATTGCTGTAGCAGCACTTACTAATACTGCTGTTAAAAATTGTTTTCCTTTCATGGGTGTATATTTTTCTGTTTGTTTTGTTTTTTACAAACACAATTTTACAAGCCCATTCTGTAGACATTCTGTAGAAATTTGTAAAGGATCCGTTAATCATCAGAGGAGAAAAATAGTAGAAGAAAAAGAACTTCTATGGCAGCAAATTTACTGAGAGATAAGGTTATAGGAATTGAAAAATTGGTGATACCAACGGAAGTATATTATAGCATCATTCTTGCGTCGCAATCACTTCATCCACAAACCAATGGTCAGCAGGAAAAAAGCACTATTTTTTCAAGAGACAGGACTAAGTATTTAATGCAAATGGCTTGGTCGTTTATCCCAAAAAGCTGCCTATAAACAGCCTTAATTGTAATCTACATAAACGAGTTGGCGCTGCTTTTTAACCACTGTTTTAAAATACGGGTTCTTTATTGTCTTTCTTCCAGCAGATCAACCCAGCGACGAAGGGTATCATCGAGTGCAAATTTTAGATTGAAATAAATATCAGCGTAAAGGCTAAGGTCTGCCAACTCAAAGTCTACAATAAAACCTACGTCACTTTCTTTATTAAAAGAACCAGTCAATGCCGATCCAAATACATAAAGCCTTCTTACCTTATGTTTCAAACAAAGTTGTTCAATTCATTTGTATAGTTATTGAGTAAACTCATTTTCAATTCAAAAATACATATTTGAAAAAGGCTGAGGGGAGCTAATACAACGAACTAGTCCTAACATCCATCAATGAGGCTTTTGGGGATATTCTTTTTGCTCTTAAAAAACGTTTCATTTCACCCTCCTCATAGTTCTCTGCAGCAGCATTAAAACTAGATATTCGAACACGACCAGATGAATGAATAAACTCTTTATTTCCACCGATCCACATTCCTACATGAACGACCCTTTCAGGCCTTCCATCCCTTGCTGGGGAACCGAAAAAAAGCAAGTCGCCTGGTTGTAAATTTTCCCAACCGTTTTTAGTATTTACTTCCTCACCAATATTTACCTGTTGCGATGCATCTCTTGGCAACACCAAACCATTCATAAAATACACTGTTTTAGTAAAGCCGCTGCAATCCACACCTTTAAAACT
>Ga0068630_1000240_pt1 | contig 16565 bp, 10 predicted proteins | sample InSIn4gowninarea_FD_77433 | JGI IMG/M metagenome (GOLD analysis project Ga0068630, IMG submission 77433) | Clean room microbial communities from NASA Spacecraft Assembly Facility at Jet Propulsion Laboratory, Pasadena, California, USA -... ... | reverse complement strand
GCCATTTTTTTCTTTATTTATTGGAATCTTTGTTATCATTAAACAAAGCACAACTAAAATGTTTTAAAATATTCCTTGTATTTTGTTCCACAGTTCTTAAAATTAACGGAGATATTAGATATTAAAAGAGTTAAATGAGTGTTCAATGAAAGACCACATCTTGAAAAGTTTCTAAAAGGTATAAGACTTATAGTATATGACATACATTTAGTTCAAGATAACTGGTCTCGTCCGGTCACAAACACAAAGAGAACACAACAATCACACACAAAGAAAAACTCAAGAATTATTTATATTTCATATTTTAAACAACCTTTTACAATTATTTTCGTCCATCACACTACTGTCTGTTAATAGAACTTGATCCAGTGGTCAAGTTGGTCAAGTGGGAACAAGAGAACAACAACAGATTGCTTTAGATTTAGAAAATATATTTAGTTTCTTTTCAGATAAAATTTTCTAGAAACTACTCTGAAAACGGATAAGGACTTTTCCATTGTTTTTACAAAGGCTGCAGCTTTTGCTGTAAAATACTGTCACAGCTGTTTAATATGTTCACATACGTTCCCACCCTCTTTTGATCAGAATAAGCGGTTGATCAGAAAGAGTAAGTGACAATCAAAATAAAACATTGAAACTAAATAGTATTACCTTTAAGTAATACTGAGTTGACTGAGTTTATAAGTTTATACTAATTATTACTTAAGTAAACATTATACAGTAGAACCTCGATCTATCGTTTCTTGCGGGGATGTTCGAAAAAAACGATAGATGCGGGAAAACGATAAATGCGGGTAAACGTATATCACTACATTGTTGGCATATGCTAAATGTATTTGAATCTTACATGATTTAAAACAGTCCGGAATATAAACCATTGTGCAGAATAAAGAATTATGTAATAATTATACTGATACATGCTCTTATAAAAAAATTTCTTTTGGAGAGTTTTTAATGAATGCTTTTAATAATTGTATTTAAAAAGTTATTTTTGGCATTAATATTTATGGATGTGAAATGATAAGGAAGTGTGTATGTGTTTACGGGTGTTAGACGTCCTTGCTGCTGTTTACATGGTTACATAAATTACAATAAAAATACAATATCATATGTAATGCATAAATCCATATTTTAGAAGCATGTGATAAATGAAATAGGCATATGTAAAACTGTTTGCTACTCACCAAAATTAGAAAAAATGAATATAATTTAACATAATTATTAATTTACTCAAAGTAACTTGTTATTTTGCTTTGAATATTTTCCTCTCTTTTAAAACTAAATAGCAAATTTTCAAAATTTGCAATAACTTTTTGATCGTTTTCGGTACGCTCACTCATCAAAGCTACAACAAAATCGAATAGAACTGAAAATGTTCTATAAAGTCAGGTTTTTTTTCAAGGTCGGCAAAAATTTCGAACGATGAATGCGGGAAAATAGATTTTTAGGTGACGATACAAGCGGGACTTATTTACATTGTTATAATACTGTTTGTGCAGGGACCACTCAGAATAAACGATGGATGCGGGAAAACGATAAAAGCGGGAACGATGGATCGAGGTTCTACTGTACTTACCTTTGTTTATGAACAGACAACTTAATAACTTAGTAATTAACACTCATATAGTGTGTAACTAATTATAATGTTTAAAACACTTATTTATTGACATTAATATCGAATCGATGATTTCACTAAGAATTGGTCAAATAAGGCGTTTTCCCTTGTAATGCTCTTCAACAAAAACCTAATATTAGGTTTACAAAAGCTTTTTAATTACTTGATCAATTTTTTAGATAATTGAAACTCATAATAAGATTTTCATTTCTGCATTTCGGTTCCAGGGTCCATTGTATAATTCAAAATGACTTCTAAGTTTTTTCAGTAGTTGACATATATCACGTTCCTCTACATGACAGCCTCCTGCTTTCGTTTATTCTCTTACTGTAATCAATAAGTCTTGAAAATGGTAAGGAGTGGTGGTATAATCAGTTGTTTCATATTATTGGCTCATTGGCAGCTATGTTTTTAGTAGAACCTTCTTTACTGTTTTCTTTAACCATTGGAAAACGGTTTTTACTTTCGTGTGGGTAAAACTGACGTTGATCTTTTTCACCTTGATACCATGGCAACCGTTCTGTTGATAAACAAAACAGAGGGAAAATTGTTCAAATTACTGGGGAGTTAAGTTGCATTCCCTATATTTTTCATCAATAAAATATTATTTTAACACGGTGTAAGTACACACTTAAGGCATTCTTGTGTAGAAAAATACGGAGATCAGAAACTCTGAGCCAGATTTTAAATGTTTTTAATTTAAAAAAGAGATAATTTTAAATGCAAATTTTACTATTTAATCTAGAATCTGGCAACAAGATTCTCAAAACAGTTCACTCTTTGAAGCCATGGCAACGATTTTACTTACGATAGTAGAAGTAAACGATAATTTAATCAACGCAGAGTTTAATTGTTTTTCTATATTTTTGATAAAGAAAAATCATTTTGCCGGTTACAGTTGAAAACACCATTTTCCAATGCTTAACCCTTTCGTGGGCCTTGGGAAGATCACTTCCCACCTACGTGATCCTATGAAATACACCTGTGAGAAGAGCAAAACCCATTTTAATATATTGGCCTTGCTATTATAATGATGGGAAGACTAATTCCCGCTTCAGTTTTGGGCTGCCCTGGTCACGATAAACTCCATAAGGTCAGTCCAATCCTCCTACAACTCAATGATTCCATATGTAAAGCCTATAAACCTTCATCAACTTTATCAATAGATGAATGAATGATAGCTTTCGAAGAGAGAACTTCATTGAAGCAGTATAAGCCAATGAAGCCAATGAAAAGAGCGTACTCAGCCAGTGCGGGAAATCATATGCAAATATGGTGTCCAGCTATAGACGATGTAGGAAATGTAGCAGAAAGTGACAAGAAAAGAGGACCCACTACATGTGTGCAGTATGTGATGTGTCTTTGTGCATTGCAACATGCTCCTCATCTTTTCATGACAAATAATCACCATTAAATTTAGTTTTATGACTGTGAATGGTTCCTTGGGAAGTATTCTTACCACCCCTAAAATATAAATGTAAACTTAAAATTCGGCAAAATAAAATATATTTCCTTAAATGCTATTGTTTAATTGTTAATAAAACAGAAACTACTACTACCTCTCTTGCATTGTTAGCGTCTTGGTTTTGGGCTCCGATTCAACTGGCCTTTGGAAGCGTTTGGCGGTGTTTTAGCTTCGGTCAACCTACATATTTGGAAAGATCTCAACGAGTGCTTCAAGATGACATCAGTTTCTTTACGATGGTCAACTTGCTTTGCATGATTTCAGCATCTTTAGGATTTAGGCTTAACTGTATTTTAGTTTTAAATCTTCGCCATTTTCCTATATTCAAGCCTCGTTGCCATGGAATCTACACTTTTGCTAAGAGACACACATTGTTGTCAAGATATTTATTTCCTTGCTAAGCTATTACTTCGTTGCTTAGCTGCCAAGCTGAGATTGTTTCCAAGGGAGACGGTTACCACAGCATCAAGTTTTGCGTTTCTGAGGGTCGTTGTTTCGGAATTATGCATTGTATTCAAGATCCTGGGCGTCAGCCGTCTGACATTTGCGATGTTCTCTAAGGTGGAGCTCTGCACAGATGTCCACATGCTACTGTCACTTTGTTTTCAAGATGTCTAACGTGTCGGTGACTTTCTATACCTACTCTCAAGACTTCAACAAGTGGAGAATTTTGCCTCGGTTTTCTGAAATTATCTCGCTTTTCCGACTTTCGATAACCGGTTGTTTCAATCTTTTTGTTTTTCTATACGAATTTCTTACTATTGATTGTACAATTTTAGTCACTGCATTGATATTATCTCGATTGTTTTAATGTTTATAAATATGTACATGTGCTTCTGTTTGTTTACCTTATGATACATGTGTGTTTGTTGACATATTTATGTTTACGTTGGGATTTTGCTTACATGCATACTTATATTGTTTTGAGCTACCGTATTGAAATTATTTGGTTTATTTAAATGCTTACAAACATGCACACGTGTGCTTCTTTATTGATTTATTGTCTTTAGTATATTTCTAACGATTAATTGCTTTAAGTTAACTAAACCTTTTTACGTTGTTACCTTATTTACATTACCCGCGTTTATTTTTTATTTTGCATTTAGTCTGTTAATTATATGAGGGTCCTTGAGATACGCTTAGGGGAGCGCTATCACTTTCTAGTTGTAATAGATAGATTTTGTATATATTTTTTCTTTTGATCTCTTCAATATGTACCTAAGTATTTTTTCGCTTATCTTCGTTCTTTGTATTGATAGTCATATTTGTTTTAACTTAACAATATTACTTTGTATTTGATAACACCTCACTGTATAGTTCTCAATACGTTTAATAACATTTTTGAATTTTCGACTTTCTGATTCTGAACTTTGGTGTGCGATTTGTCGACTTTTTCGCATTGACCGTTGGTGTTTTAAGTAACGATACTCGGTCTAATGTTTTCTCTGACATTTTGACTTTGGTGTTTTAATTAGCGGGACTTAGTCAAATGTCTCTTTTACACATTAACTGCTGGTGTTTTAAATAACGGTACTCAGTTAATTGATTTCAGTCTTTGATGATTTCTTGACCCTTGGTGTTTTGTGTACTGCTGCTTGGTCTTTGAACTCCCTTTTATTACTTTGTTTTTTACATTATGTACTTTACGACACTTTTTTGTTCTCTCGGACTCTTTGACTTTGGTGTTTTAATTAACGGTACTTAGTCATACGTCTTTTTGTATATTAACTGTTGGTGTTTTCAGTAACGGTACTCAGTTAATTTATTTTGATGATCGTTTTACCATTGGTGTTTTGAGTAACGGTACTTGGTCTACGATCATCTTTTTCCTATTTGGTGTCTCTCATAATGTACTTTCCGACACATTGACTTTTGGTGTTTTAATTAACGGTACTTAGTCAATTGTCTCCTGCGGCATTTAACTGTTGGTGTTTTCATTAACGGTACTCGGTTATTTGCCTCGGTTTGTTCATTTAAGGTGTTTTATGTAACAGTCAAGGTTCATCTTCTTTTACTTGGCTTTCTTGATAACTTGCACACTATTAGTTTCCTGCTTAATAGATTTACACTTGATAATTTTTTGTATTTATTCCCTTCACCTATATTTAATAATATACGTTCTTTATATGTGTATATCGGATATTTCATATCATTAAAGTTACTGACCAGCATATTTCTAATACAGAGCATAAATTACTACTTTTGTGTACCTAAACGTTCACTTATGTATTTTCTCTCTATAATCCCAAGTAAATTGAGCAGTAGATTTACTTAGTTTCAGTTTCAATAGTATTTAATATTTGATTGCATATAATAATATTAATTACCCCTTGTTTATATCTTAAAAAATTCAATATTATTAATTTAGAGATCTCAGGTAAACTGAGCCTCTATATTTCCTGAATATCTCAAAATTATATAATATGGGGCGATCCCAGGTGAACTGGGCCGCTCCTTTTCCTCTGTTTGCTCAAAATGTATATATATTTAGTTATTTCAAATAGTTATTTCAAATGTGTCGCATGTCACTTGCAAATGGTAGTAGTAGTCATGCTTGTCTAATCTGCTACTCTTGTAAATATACTTTGTAATACTATGCATACTTTCTATGTAATTATACTTTTGTTACTCTCAATAAACTTCACCGTTCCTCCCCCTTGCCTTTCGGGTGTAAATAATCTGCTCTTTGAGTTGCATTATCGCCCGGGCAAGGGTGGAAGGTGATCTGATCTGATCTGTTAATAAAACATAAAAAACTGCGAGAAATTCAAAAAAGAAATAAATGACCCACGAAAGTGTTAAACTGGAACGCTGAACGAAGACGGTTCCAGCTTTATATTTATCTCTCCGAAAGGTTTTATAAACGTCAGCATCTCAGCAACTTTATTATTTTTTTTTATTTTTACCAAAAGCGAAATTCCTTTTTCATATCTACCGATTTGATTATAATAATATTAGGCGTTGATTTCATAAACCGATGATTTTACAATGATTTTACGTTCTTTCGATTCTATCCTCACGATCACTCCCTTTGCCTTCTGACTGATACTGTCTTATATGTTGCGTGATGAAGTTCCTAGCCGCGCTGCCATCTTCGTAACCCAGTCGTGCAGTGGTGAGCTAACCTCCGGCGTAACCGGTCTCATCAAGTTCTCCTAAATCCGTAAATCATATTCGCAAGGAATCGGTGTCTTTTGAGAAGGGCAGAAAAAGTGCATCCGGGACAGCCCGCGCATGCGTAATGAGCGCACGGCAGTCGGCCCTTATGATCCCGGCACAGGATAGGATTCGGATGAAGATTTATTACTAGAGCCGAATGACATGAGGCTCCTGTGGAGGAAGCTTCCTCAAAAGAAAAGATGGATTACCAGCGAGTTTTTTGGTACAGGAAAAAAAAATCAAATTTTCGTTTTTAAAAATGAGTTTAGAAATTACGAACTACAGTATTCTTTCCATTTAGCGATGCCATTCTTTACTGACAAATATAGTAGTCTAGTGACTTGTTTAATAGCGTGGGATAGATGGAGGGCTCACGGGGCTCAAGTCACCCATTCGGTATCAGACATTTCTAAATGATGCCTTTGACAACCGATTCAATAATCATTAATAAAACATGTTAATTTGTGTCTTAAATTACGTATTTAATCTGATTATTCGTATAATTATACATAATTAATAAGTACTTTGATTAAATTAATTACATTACTAGTAAAGTAATCATTTAGGATTAAATGGTAATGTGCCAAAATCTGGTATGCGTTGAGCCCTTCCGACAGGTTTTTAATTGTTACGTCCTTGGACATGTTAAGACCTATAAACATACGTGCTTTTACATAGAATAAAAAGTTCCTTTTTTATTATTTTTTTTTATTTTAATATTATATTTTTTTGTTAAAAAACTTTTGTCAAAAAATGCGGATGTTCTTTTTTTCCCCTAAATGTTAAGCACTAGTATCAAAGTTGAGGTCTTGATACATGTCAACAGTATTTTTAAATGCAGCACTACAAAGACAGCACTCTAAAAGGTAGCGTTTAAACGATACCTATAAAGACCTTTACTTTACCTTTAAAACAACCTATAAAGACACTAAATGAGAGAATGCACCTAAAAGACGGATTATTAAACGATAACACTCTAAAAGATAGCATTCCAAAACAGAGAACTCCAAAAGACAGCATATTTAATGAGAGAATGCACCTAAAAGACGGATTATTAAATGATAACACTCTAAAAGATAGCATTCCAAAAACAGAGAACTCCAAAAGACAGCATATTAAATGAGAGAATGCACCTAAAAGACGGATTATTAAACGATAACACTCTAAAAGATGGCATTCCAAAACAGAAAACTCCAAAAGACAGCATATTAAATGAGATAATGCACCTAAATAACATATTGTTAAACGAGAACACTCCAAAACATAGCATTCCAAAACGGAGAACTCTAAAAGACAGTACTCTAAAGACAGTACTCCAAAGATAGCACTCTGAAGACAGCACCCTGAAGACATCATTCTTAAGACAGATTATTAAATGACAACGCTTCAAGAGATAGCATTACAAAACACAGAATTCTAGACAGCACTCTAAAAGAGAGAATGCTCCTAAAAGACTAGTTATTAAACGACAACGCTCCAAAACATAATATTCCAAAAGAAAGAGCTTTATAAAAGAGCACTGTAGACAGCATTCTGAAGAGAGAACTCTCTAAAAGATAGAATATACCTAAAAGACAGATTATTTTAAAGAATAACATTCCAAAACAAGAACTTTAAAAATCCACACTCTAAAAGAGAGAATGAACTTAAACGACAGCATTCCTAAACTGAGAACTCAAAAAGAGAGCACTCTAAAAGAGAGAATGCACCTAAAAGACAAATTATTAATCGACAACACTCCAAGAGATAGCATTACAAAACACAGAACTCTAAGAGACTGCACTCTAAAAGAGATAATGCATCTAAAAGTCATTATTAAAAGACAACACTCCAAAAGATAGCATTACAAAACACAGAACTCTAAAAGACAGTACGCTAAAAGAGAGAATGCACCTAAAAGACATATTATTAAACGGTAACATTTCAAAACACATACATAGCATTCCAAAACAGAGCAAACAGCACTCTAAAAGAGAAAATGCACCCAAACGACAGCATTCCAAAACACAGAACTCTAAAACGACAACGATCCAAAATATAGCATTCCAAAACAGAGAACTTTAAAAGGCAGAACGCTAAAAGAGAGACTGTACCTAAAAGACAGATTATTAAACGATAACACTCCAAACATTAGCATTACAAAACATAGAACTCTAAAAGACAGTAATGTTTCGACAAGACACAGTAAAGACAGTGTAATTTCCGTAATGTTTCTTAGGTTTATACTGTAGGTTTCAGGAAAAATATGGGCAACCTAACTATCCACATTTCCCCAGAACTGTACCTGGAATTTTTTACACTGTAACAATAAAACATTAACAGAATCTCTGTTCATTTTTTCGCAATGGTTCTAATTTTCACTTTCAGATGAATTCCCTTTAATTGTCACACTGATCTCTATATTCACTTATTGCCATATAGGTGTTTTAAAAGGATAGCTTTGGAGCGAAATTGATGTATTTTTTTTTTATTTCTTTTTGTTGTTATTCTTCTATGTTTCTTATTTTTTTTTTATTTCCTTGATGGCGTCATTGAAATTGAAGAAATCAATTGCTTTTATCAGTTCGTTTCTTTTCATTTTTGCTTTTAATGAAACTAAAATCTTATTGTGCTTTTAAATTACTGAATGGAATATATCTTTCATTTATTTTTTATTTTTATTTATTTACTCCTTCTATTATTATTATTATTATTATCTATTCTATTATTATTACCTATTCTATTATTATTATTATTATTATCTATTCTATTATTATTATTATCTATTCTATTATTATTATTATCTATTCTATTATTATTATTCTATTAATTTTTTTAATAAAAAGAAATAACATAGCTTACCAGTGACACCACAAAATAAACAACTAACTGAAGCGGTAGATTTTAAAAACCAAAATACTACTTCTTTTTTTGATAAAAAGAAATAAAATTTCAAAAGGAATATATAAAATTTTAAATAATTCTGATTTAAGTTTTTTAAACATACATAACTTATGGTAACTTACTTTCCGTTACAGATTCCAAAATCCGGAATAAGCGTGGAGAATTCCAGAACAGTCCTGTCCAATGACGTCACCGGAGAGAAGAGAGGTTTCTGGGCACCTGTTCGTATACTGAATGTATCCTGAGTGATAAATTTTCCGGTATACCTTCAGTATACGTAGCAGGGATCCGTAACAACAACAAGTATACGAAGCGGTCTCTGGAAAGAAATCACTGTATCAGAACAATTTGTATTCGTATTTTATTCAAGAGCTACAATGAAAAAAATGTATAAATAAATGCAACATTACAGCAAAAACAATACTTTAAAAATAACAAAATTACATTGCAAATGGGACGGATATGCATATATTTATTTTGAAAGTATAAATATTTATTTGCAGATATTTGTTTCGAAACTGCAAACGAGTTTTACGTGCAGCGAATGTGTACACACATATTTATTTTGAAACTACACAAATATTTATTTGCAGATATTTGTTTCGAAACTGCAAACGAGTTTCTACGTCTGCAAACGAGTTTCTTCATCCATGCAAAATATTCGTGCAAATAGTATTAAATCTAATACCTTTATAAGCAAGAAGACTGGAAAACTTGTGAAATTGAGTCATAACTCAGAGACAGTGAATGCAAAATGTGATTTTTTCTCTTTAACCTAGGGCCTAGATTAAAGAACTGATTTTCAAATTTGAAATAACTGTTTTTAATTTAACAGCTTATTGATCTGTGCATTGGGCTTTTGCATTTATGCAATTATAATCTTGCATATTCTAATTAAAGTATAATGTTTTAAATGCATGAGATGCATTTTATTGCATGAATCCCAAAGTTCAAATAAAACATTTTGTTAAATTTGAATTTCTTATTGAATAGACCAAATAGGTTTAATATTCTTCACGTTTTGCTTTTTTAATAACTTAAATACCTTTGTAACGTAAGGATCAAAAACTACTTCTAATCCAAAGGTAGATTCTTTTCTCGCCGATAGTAAAAATTGAACAGTCTTTCAAGGAAAACTTTATTTAACAAGAAACGTACATTGCTTGGTTATACAGCTTGCTTCTTAAAAGACATTGGAAGCGAACAGATTTTAAACTGGTAATGCATTCTCGTGATATTTAATTTTAGCATTAAGTTGTTGCCACTGTCCTGAAAACATTTCATTAACTCTTTATTGTTGTGGCTGCAGTCGCAGATTAAAGTCATATACAACAACCTTAAACTCTCAAAGCTACCTCTGTTTAAAGAGGATTCTGAAACACTATAAACACCCCGAAGCGGGAACCAAATTGTTGAAATGAAGACCAGAGTGCTATCCACTCAGCCAGCAGTTGTCAGCAAACATGAAAAGCATGATTTGAAAGATTTTAAAAAATAAAAGTATTTTTTTAAATGAAGGCATATTAAAATGCAACAAAGAGAGTAGTTACATTTTCACTAAATATTTGCATTGATATATACTTTTTTTTTTTGAGTAATTATTAATGTGCCTATTTTTTGGCCTTTAGAACAGGGTTATTTAACTACAAGTCCTCATTTAGCAATAAATATGTTTCATTAAAATGTGTCCACTCTTAAAGTTAGTTCAATACTTGACACCAAAAATGTTCGTGGAAGATATGTACTTCTATTATCAGAAAAAGTTTACTGCGAGGTAAATATTTGTTTCAAATGCTCTTCAACTCGCAAAAGCCTTTTAGAAAAAATAAAGCATCTAAATTTTATACAGCTTTTCAATCCTGAAAATCATTTTTTGTAATACTACTTTTATACACAAATGCGTTAAGCAGAAACAAGTGCTTTTTCTTGCAATTGAAACTGTGAGTTAAGAAATTTTAAGTTTTAATAATTTTAATCATTTTAAATACAGAAATAACATTTCCAGAAAGTTTGATAATAAATAAAGTGAAATAATACATACAATTGTTTCTAGATGTTCAAAATACAGTTCTCACACAGAAATAAAATTGTGTGGGCTCCTTCTTTTAGAAAATGAAAAATAAAATAATGAAAAAGAAATCTTTCGGCGAAATATTTTTCATTTTCCAAACCATAACTCTTACAAAATCTGGGAAACATAGTAACTGTGATAAAATTTAGATTAATTTTTGTAGATTTACATTAAAAATTTAGATTTAATACACTTACTGGCTCTTACAAATAACATCTAAAATAAATGTTTATCACATTTTATCGATTGTAATTTTTTTACCTCATGTCTTTGACTTTGTTTCAGTATTATGCGTCTTTGCATTGAACTCTGTAATTTAACGTAATAACTGATATGTATTTGTAGTTTTGGTTAAGTAATACTTTTCAGAATTGTTATTTTTTATGCTTTATTTTATATTAGTGAAGATAATTTTACAATGTCTAGAATTTTTACTACACAAACACCCCCAAAAAGGCATTTTTTCACAGATATTTCAGAAAACTTTCCGTTTTCATATATTTTTATGACAGTTAAATAGATTCCTTGTAAAATATGATTTTCCAAACCAAAACATTCACAAATTCAGTGTGGCAACGCCTGGCTGCCAATCCTTTTTACGGAAATGAGAGAGAAGATGTATCAATACATACATAATCAGCAATTAACGTTTCACTATCTTCTACTAGTTCAATATAATATATTTAAAAAAATGAAATCATATTTAACTGCATGAATCCATTTAACATGTTCCACCATTAACGTTTTCCACAATTTATAGTTACGTCTCTAACGCATAATTTACAAATAAAAGCTTTTCCTGGCCATAGTTTCAGCAAATTAAAATTGCTAAAAGACTATTTAAAATGACTATTAATTGTTGTTAATACTGATCATCGGTTAGTAATTTCATTATATTTGTAAACATGCAGAAAATATACAGTATGAATTATTGAAAATTAGCTGGTAATAACTATTAAACATTTTCAACAAAAATATAATTTTAAGGGACACTTAAACATTAAAAGATTTGATTTTTTGGAAAGAATATATGTTGAAGTAAATTTTAATCTGCGTCATTAAGAACAATCCTCATGAAAATACTCCAATTATGTCAGAATTTACCATAAAAAATGTAATAGTATGTACCATAAACAATATTTTTAAAGGACAACTTTGCACCGTGTTTTCTCGGAACATGATTTTTTCACCTCTTGCTCATAATATCTAAACTAATTTGAGGGTTATCCTTTCGAAACTTTTTTAAGCAGTTATCGTGTCATTTTCAGGAATAGAAACTAAATTCATTTTGTTTTGTTAATATTAAGTTGAATCTGGGGTGGGAAACCACGAAAAAATTAGGGGAAAATTTCAAAAAAAAAAAAAAAAGTTTAAAATATGTAATATTTTTAATTTAGTTATACCTTCATACATATTTCTGTCCGAAACAAGAACAAAAAACATGGTTATGCATTATACTTTATACTTATGCATCATAATTTACACATGCACAGTATCGGCTCCGTGAAACTGTACAAAAGATTATACTTTAAAATTTATTTTAAAAAAGAAAAAAATATAGTTTTGGATTTTTAAATATGTTTTCTTATAGTCAGCGTTCTTGTTTATGATATCTGAAAAAATGAGGCATATAAACTGAAAATTATATAAACAGTACAAAGTCGACAAAAGTGAAAAAATTAACTGCTTATTCGCATTTAACAGTCATATGTCCCCTTTAAAAAATTTGTTCGTTTAACAACATTCATTAAAATCGTTGTATTTTTAAAGTATGTATGCATTTTTAAAATCATATATCTATCATATCCTGTTTATTATGTACTAATTATCTAGTTGAATATACTTTTCAGACAATAAATAAGAGCAGTTGAGTCATGAAGATGAAGATAAGGATTAAGTGAATGTTTATGATTATGTAGGCTACGTATGGAAAAGTTAGATTATTATAAAAAAATCTTATACTTAATCCTTTAATTCTTAGTAAACTTTCAATGTATTCCACAAAATTTTCATCTAATTTGTTAGCACATTTCATCGAATTTTTATATTACTCTTTAATGTGCTATAATTTCTTATACTGATTTTTGATTTACTCATTTTAACGTGCGATAAAAGAAATTCTGAAAATAATGGTAATAATCGTAATACTCATTCTTAAAATATCAGCTGTATGTTCAAACTGTTAATATATTAGAAACTTATTTCAACGTAATATATACAATCAAAAATATTTTCTGTCCATAGCTTGAGCAATTAAGAATGCCCAAGGTAATTGACAATAACTATTGAATCTCTTAATACAAAAATAATTACTTAACACTTTGCGTGTTCATTTAATAAAATTAATTAAAGACTGTAGTATTTTTATATTATGTCTCTTTCAATGCATTTCTAAAAAATATATATTTGTCATATCTCTTTCTCTCTTTGTCATATTCTTCTCTTGTTTGTCATAACTTGTTCTCTCTTTTACAAATGCAATATAATGTAATCTAACTGAATATCCTTTTCAGACAAGGAATTAGAACAGGCGAATTGTTCGAAAATAAATGTGAAGATGAGAAGATAAGGATGAAGTGTACTTGGATGACTAATATAGGCTGTTTATGGAAAAGATAAGTAATTAAAAAAATATTAAATTTAATCCTTCAATTCTGAATGAACATTCATTTTATTTCGCATGGTTTTTAAAATCCAAAATTCTCAAGTGTATTACCAAATCAAACTTTATTATTACCAAACTTTTATATATTCAATTTAATTACTTTTAATAGACTATATTTTCTCACATGTTAAATTTTAGTTTATTATTTTCAACAGCACAATACAATGAATTCTGAAAACAACGGTGACATTCATTTTTGAAACATCCATCTTAGGGTTTAAACTGTTAATATAAAAATATGCTTTATAAAATGCAAAATATACAATAAAAAATATTTTCTACCCATAGCTTGAGCAAATTAAGATTGCTAAAAGTTAATTGACAATAAATACTTATTGTTGCTAATTTTGATCATTAGTTATTAATGTTTACATGTTTATGAACATGCATATAGAATTAGCATGTAATAAGTTTTCTACGTAAAGGAATTATGTTATACTATATTTATAAATCTTTATACAAAACGGTTTTTATTCTTTTAAATGTATAGCACTCTTATGATAAAATATTTATAGTATTCTTTCTTTAGATTTTAAACAATGAATTCATTCAGTTTAAATAAAATTAACTGTGAAATAATGAATTTAAAACAGCATATTAAGTTATATTTGTGCACGAATATATTTTTGAAATATCACAAGCAGCGTTTAAATTTTTTAATATACAAAAAATCATTTCTGAATTATTTTAAGCATAAATAACGTATGCTGTATGAATCCGTTATAAGTTTTACTAGTGACGAAATTATGTGATATTGCCTTTACAAATCATTCTAAATAATATACTTATAAAAATACATATTAATTTTACAAGAGAACATTGATAGCACACTTCAAATTTTAAACAAAAAAATTCATTTCATTTAAATAAACTCGAGTAAGAAATAATAAAGTTGAAACAGAATGCTATTAAGATATATATAAAAGGATATAGATATCGATATTAAAATGTCGAAATAATAAATTTGAAACATAATGCTATTAAGATATATATAAGGGATATAGATATCGATATTATAATGTTATCAGCACAGATATTAAAAAAAAAATTTGCAAGGTCCATTATCTATGATTGAAAAGTATAAGAAAAAACGAGGAAAATATTTCAAATTTTAAATGACAAATTCATTTCGTTTAAATAAATTCATCTACGAAATATTAAGTTTGATACAGAATACCATTAAGGTATATATAAAAGCATATAAATATTGTTATTATATAGATATTGATATATAGTAAAAACAAATATTTGCTAGCTCTGTTACCTGTGATTAAAAAGTATAAGAAACTCGATATAAGAATATATGAGATATCAACGCGTGTACGATATTTAATGCATAAGTATGAACTATTCATACCAGAGTTATAAATAGTTCGTATACCAGCGGATGTCAACAGTATAGATATCAAGAAATGTTTAATGATTTTCATTCTAAATATGTTCTATTGAATACAATATTAAACTATAATTAAAGTACAAAATGTTTTTATAATAGTTAACCATATAAGTAAGGTCATAGACTATAAGATATACAGGAATCATAGAAGTAATTATAACGTGCGTGAATACAAATCAATATAATCAATAAATAGAAATTATAAGTAATTTAACAAGAGTAAATTATAGGTAAATGACCTCTTGCTGCGAAATAAATTAACGTTATATTTATCTTGAAATAAACTACACAATAATAACAACTTAGCATATAAAACATTTTTTAAATCATTTTATTTTTGCATTTCTTGAAATTAAAACCTGTTTAACGATATATTTTATGCGTCATTTGCGGAATGAGCTAGAATCAAAATTTTCATGAAGGTAAAAATGTTTATGGAAGAAATGGCTTTTGATTTCTTATTTAACTTAGCATTTGTTTAAAGATATATTTCAAACATATCATATTCGGTTAGAATTTAATAGTTGTGTTTATATAGTATTTATTTTTTTACAAACTTCTTCATAGCAGAATTTTGTTGTTTTTTTTTAACGTATTTACATGTTGCAAATAACCTTAATATAAAATGCATTAAATTACAATTCATGCATCGATTTCTAGATTGTACAAAACAATATGTTTCCTTAATTACTGTCTAAAATTTTTATATATCATGTTTCATAATGTATATAAAAGCATTTAAGTAGTATATTCCCATTCTTTCTTTCAGTACTTTCGAATGTAACATATTACAATCAATGTTATCATTGTTTACTTTCAGTAACAGCCGTCGGTTACTGTTAAAAATAACATAACGGTGATCTTTAATAAAATGTTATTATATTTTTCTTTAATCACATTGATCATAGCATGCATAAACCTACAGCTAAATACTGGTGCACGTTCTTTTTTCTTCATTTATTTTTGCCAAAAATAATAAATCGTTTCGTGTTCCACTCACTGCTAAGCCTTACTAAGACATCCACACACAATATGCAATCGCAACCGCATCACACACCTACACGCCAGGTTACTACGCCTGTATCAATGCGCCGGCAAGTAAAACTTTTTCCCCTCGATAAAAAGATTAAACCCAAACATTTTAATCAAACTCCATTTTTCAAAACTTATAAAGAAGACGAAGATAGCTTACCTTTTTCTGGGCTGCGAAACAACCGACCAGAGCGAGTTTCTCCAGAGGAGGTAAAAATACCTTGGAGGGAGTGACAGCGGCACATTTCTCAACCTTAATCAGCATTTAGTAAGGCCGGT
>Ga0068630_1000239_pt1 | contig 16606 bp, 6 predicted proteins | sample InSIn4gowninarea_FD_77433 | JGI IMG/M metagenome (GOLD analysis project Ga0068630, IMG submission 77433) | Clean room microbial communities from NASA Spacecraft Assembly Facility at Jet Propulsion Laboratory, Pasadena, California, USA -... ... | reverse complement strand
GAAAAAATATAAATGTATTTATATCTGTTCTATAGAAATTAACATTCATTGCAGTGGTAAAAATACTCCCAGAAAACACTAATCTTATGGCATATTCTTCTGAACCATCAATGACAACCACTGCTGTCTCTTGATGGGTCATTACTAACCATACCAAGAGAAAAACCATCATGGTAGCGTTACGGTGGGCAACACCAACGCAAGCATTTCTCTGGCCATCAGAGGATCATCATCAGAATTAGAATATGGTAGCCACTAATCGAGCAACAACGCATCACTATGTTATATATGCATTTTAATTTATAACATAAAAGATATCGGTAGTTTTTATTTTGTCTTTAATAATTTACAATTAATGCCTTTCAAAAATATTTTATCTTAAGATTCGTGCAAACTGTAAAATATTGTGAAGTACTAGCTGAGATTCCGTGAAAAATAGCATGCTTCAAAACTAACACTTTCTTTACCAATTTAGAACTCAGCACTTTTCATCCACTCATTAGTCTTAAAAGTTCTCCCATTAAGAAAGCATCGAAGATATACATTTAATGAAGTCTCAAGGGAGGAATGTTTCTAACATAGAGCTGGGATTCCATTTGCAAATCGATGAAAGTTGTAGCCATTTCATTTCTTAACTAGAAGCAATGTTTATCAGCAGCGTATAAAAACACATAAGCAGGGGGGAAAGTAACGATATGTGTCTAGACTCTAGACCAGTGCGCAGACACTCCGTTTGAAGGAAACACATATTTTAAGCAGAATAAGAAGCGTGAACAAAAATATATTGACTGAAAGTAACAAAACTCTAAATTTTTAAATTTCAGACATTAAGAATTGTTAAATGTATTTGATATTTTTGATTGCAGGTATGTTGCGTATTCTCATATTCCTACAACTACCTCCAATATTAATGAATAATTTGTATACCGAAAAATGTATTTGATGAAGATCAGTTTTATAACAGGAAATACAATTACTTCATTGTTATTTTGGTATTATTTTAACTGACATTGCCTATGACAAATAATAAAATGTCCCAATTCTATTTAAAGGTACTCTGACAGGACACATCCTGATTTCCACAATATTTCACTGAATTAACGCTTAATGGAAGTTATTGTTTATTAAATTCATATCTTGCCGGATTCACATTTATCACTAAATATGAAAATCGATTTTTTCGCCGATTGCCTGAATGATGGAATTTATTTGGGAGGGCTATGCTAGAACATTTTCAAAGACATTCATCGAAATCATAATAAATATTAAACAGGTATTATTGCTAGAGATCTGGACCTTTTAAATAGTATGTCTGTGAATAACAAAGCAAAATATTGCTTTATCCTAAAATATCTATGACACTTTTCGAAAAATCAATAAACCGTCATTTCTATAACCAAGCAGTGTCTTCTAACATACGACGCCGGTAAATTGTTGTTAATTTTTCCATTTGGAAAAGCGTGTGAATTATCCATGATAGTTTTCTTTTTCAAAATGCCGTAAAAACAAGTATTTCTTAGTTCTGCAAATTATAGAACTATATTTCATGCGTCAACAATATACTATACCAAGTTTATCTTTATTTAAGTAACTACATAGCATTTCCAAGTTTGTATACTGGAAAGCGTGTCGATCATTAATTATCAATCATAAAAAGGAGATTTGTCTTAACTTTTGTAAAAATTTTCTCTTTTCTTTGTTTTCATTAATGTTTTAGCAAACGGGGATGCAGAAACCTTGCAAAGTTTGGATTAAAGCGCTAAATAAACACGAAAATAAGAATACTTGGATGGAAGTACAATAAACTTTTAGGAGAATGCACTCAAATGACGGAAGTTATGAACAATCGCCAAATTCCAAATTATGTCCTTCAATGCACATAAAAAGTCAATATGTTGTGCATGGTCACTATGGTGGTGAGTGTGGATTTTATACGGGTAAATGAGAAGACTCTGGCACAAGACATGGTGCGTGGTCATTCTTTGGAATCCAGCGTGAGAGGTATCAAAGCGAACACATTAACTGAAATGCGTGACGAAAGCTGTTGGCAGAAATGTTGCCTAGATTGTAAAAAAAGCCTTCGTGTTGATGGAATTGATGGAATAGAATTGCTTAGTTAAAAAACTTTAACTAGGCAATTGAAGTCGAATTTAGCAAAGTGACCAACGACACCATTACCCACTGCAGAGAAACCCCAATTTTTTAGTGGTTAACAAGATGTATTATGAGTACATTTTAAAAAATTAAATAATGATTAAAATATATTGATTTTTAACTTCGGGGACACGGATATTAAACAAAATTATGAGCACATAAAGCATATACGTAGCATGAATATAAAGCTTCAGTAATATTATGAACTTTCTGAAACAAAATAACTTTTAAACGATGCACTACAATTCTTGTTTCTCGTTAACTAAGCTCAGATCAGTAGTTTTGAAAGTATTAAAAATTCTTATAAAACTAGTGGCCTTTGGCACCTAGACTTGATAGATTTCCGAAAAAAAGTTAACTTTTACTGTAGTATGGTTTCGTTTGTAGCTCTTGCTCTAATTAGATCGGGACCTACTGTTTAAAGTGGATTCCGAACCATTACTAACACCCAAACCCGAGGCGGGAGTCGAATCCACAGATTGTTGAACTGAAGACCACAGCGCCTAGCCAATTCAGCTGTAGTTGGCTCAACTTTGAATAAACTATAATCACGTAGGTTATGTGCATAAAATATTAATACAAATTGCTTGGAGTTAGAGGAAACAATACTCTTTTTTCCCGCGCTCTCGATATAAAAATACTATATTAAGTACAATGAATTAAAGAATAATTTTGCTTCCATATTTTTATATATTAGTAATGACAACAGGTTTTTCAACAATCAATTTATTATCTAATATTTATAAATATATCCATGGAATCTACAGAATTATTATTTCTTCGGAAAGAAAAATCTATGAGCTTCAAGCTGTGTATTTCTAAAATTAGTATCACGATTTTTTCGATAAAAAGGGCATTCTAAAGAAAAAAATTGAAATTTGTAAAAGTTATTTAGTTAATCAACTTAAGTTAATTAAATAAAGTGAAATTAAAGAAAGCGCTATTGTGTGCAAAATGGGATAGTTCTTTATATATCTTGGAAAACGATTTGGTTCTTCTACTACAAGTAGGTTGTAGCCTTTATATTTGCTAAATCAATTCTCGAATGTATGAACACTAAAGAAAAATAGTTCTTAAATTACTCACATCGCTGAAACTCTTTTTTTATCTCGGCTTGTAACATTGAAATGAGCGGAATCATATATTTTTATGCCTGCCGATCTTGCGACACAAGGAAATCATTCAATAGATTCGTGAAATTTTTGAAGCACCGTCATATATTGTGATATTTTATTTATTCATCTATATCCAATCACTGAATGAAAATTGAAGGAAAACATATTGAGAATGTTTGTGGCATGGATGTTAAAATTCACGCACAAACTACGATCAAAATTTTAAGCTCTGTAAAACATTTGTACGTAAGATACACATCAATTCTGCTACAAACATAATGCAAATACTTTTATTTTACTTTGAGAAACAAAATATTTTCTGTAATATCGTAGAAGTGCAACATGATCAGAAAGCACTTTTGGTCCTACAGGGCAGGTTTGTCGCCGATACGTTTACAAACGTTCGACAACAGAAAAGAAAGATTTTAAATATAAATAAATGCAAAGATTTCATTCATAAAGATCACACAAATTTCCTCATATAATTTACTGTGTAATTAAAACAGGCGCATCAAGGTTACGCTAGTTTACTACTCTCCCTACTTCATTCATTGTCGTGTTTACAACAATCAGAGATTTTCCCCATATTTGGGTTAAGGTTTGCTTAAGAGCAGGAGGATATTTCGCGATAAGTGAAACTCCGTAATTGTTGTATATAACAAAATAAGTGTGGCACTACCGTTTCCCTGGCCGTTGCCCTGGAGAAGAGCAAAACATGTGACATTGATGCTCCTTTTTAAATTACACAGACATAAATGTATACGTGTACAGGGTTGAAATTATATACATACATAACTGTAATATAAATAGTCTGTACAACTTTAAGTAAAGTATTGTCACTTTGAAACTGTCATAAAACTAATTTCTATGACTGCGTTTGAAAGACGACATTTAACGCTGTCATCTTTTTGTGTAAGAGAAACAAGAACAAAAATCTAGAGCACGTAATTCTAATGAACATAACTAAGATTGAAGGTAAAGTATGCAGCAATTAACGTATTAGAGGAACACCTTATTAGAATGTTAAGGGGGATTCCATTGCTGGAAATGAAAATTTAACAGATGTTAAATTGAATTTTTATCAAAGACTTACAAATCTTTGGTTATTCTTAAATTGTCATGTATGAGATCTTAAACGTTTCTGGAAGAACTTTATTGAAGTCTTCTCTTGAATTTTTTTTAAATCTATAAATGATTTTCGAAAAGACTTCCTTTTCGAATACGGTGATTCTGCATTGGATGGAACTCTGTACATCTTCAAATGTTCATTTTACATGAAACTTATTCATGCGCGCATTCTATTGAAACTGTTTAACAGAATAAAGAATGCGACACAGTGTAAAATGAACATAACGAATAAAAAAATAATCTGACCTTCACATTGGCTAATATGATTTTCTATATGTTTCATTTTATTCTGATATTGCGTAAGAAATTTTTTTTCCATTCATATAAGGTTATAAAAATAACACAAAATTTTTGAGTTTCTGTGTTTTTGAGCTGACATAAAATTACTTTTGAATACTTCATAAAATGTCAAATATATATTACTAATTTTACAGTATATATTTAATTTTCGCCATAACAATTCTTATTTAAAAATACTTTTCGTTACCGTAATTTGTTAGTGCACTTCGTTCCACGAAAATGTCACACCGTTGGAACTGAGATGACTATATTGACCTTATACATGTTTTTATGATCGAATAAGCTTCCGACAAATTGTTTCCTGTGGAAAATAGGTAACATAATATGAAACAATATAATTATTAGAATAAAACAGAAAAATTCTGATGTTTGAAAACCATTCCAAGAATCATAATTGAACTTCTGTATAAATAACAAAAGGTTATTTCATAGGAAATGTAATCATTTCCTAGTATGATTGTTTTCGATTCAATTACATAATAACACTATATTATTGAGCACTTTACAAAAGTACTTAAACAGCAATTACATTGTTATTAAGCACTTTTATGTTGCTCACAAGTATAATAAATAATAATTTCAGGTCCAGGCAGACGAAATAATAAGCATTTATTTTTCATTCAAACAATGTACAAACATATAATCTTCCTGTATTATTTATTTAAAGTAACCCTGAAATAATTGTCAGACCCTCAGGATGTAACACCGTAAAGGGTTTCTTGTAGTTATCTGCAGTTATGCCAAAATGTTAGGGAATCCAGATAATTTATGTAATTATTTGCTTCTACGATTGCAGATTTTATGCCCTCAGAGAAATTGAAGAATCTTAAAAGTTTTGCAAAATTAATTTAAAGTGGTTATATTCTAATGTCAAGTTATAGTCGTTCATATTTTTGGTTCAAACATTTCTAATACTTTCCGCATTTAACGCATTTAAAACATTTTAAACGCTACAAAAAATAAAAAATGTGTTTCTTTATTTATAAATATGCATTATAAATTACGATATAAAGTGCGGGACGTTGCTGATATACGTCCGAATGTGATAACGACTAGGGAAATTTTTTTTTCATAAACTACATATATAAAGGCTCAATGTGGGCATAATGAGTTAGGCTGTGAGATCAATTTCCAATCCACGATGACACATTTTCCAAGCCAATCAAAACTGTTTCGGTAAAATCTGCGGGGATCTAAAATTTAATAATAAAATTTAAAAAAATACTTTTTACTCTGTCGCAAAAAAATATATATGCACCCAGAAGAAATCGAGCTAATACCACGAAATTTGGCAGAAATGTAGTCTGGTAAGTGATATGCAAATGATTAAACTTTCGATGCCACTGAGACCAGAGCAAGTGCGCTATGCGCATATGAGATGCGCAGCTGGGAAAGTTTAAAAGCATGATTGCTCGTGCCATAGGATTATGTGGTGTGTCACTCCCCGGTGTATAATTCCCTCTAGAATACTAATAACCCAGGTTGCTAATTGGCCTTAATTATTTTAGCATTAATTCAACTAAACCTCGAGGAGCACAACACCACATCAAAGAAATGCACAAAAGACATCACACGACAAATAAAGAACACAAAATTAAAAACTTAACTAGAGGTTTATTAAAAGACAATAAAAAAATCACATACAATGATAATTACGAGGACCTCGTGAATTATAGACGACAATACAAATAGTTACATATAATTACTTCATTATAAAAGTTATTTGCCCAACATTACTAATCAGTTTTCTTTTAAAATGTCCTCTTCAAACACACTTAATATTAAAAAACAGAAGCTAAAGTAATCTCACCACATTCAACATAGCAGCTGCAGCATGACATATTTAAACACCATCAAGTCTTTCGCGGAGGCTTGGATCTCTGAATCCTTCTTTGGTGAACAGTCAACTAAAAGGGCCAACCGCAAGAGGACCACACATAATAACACCTCCTGGAACTTGGTCGGCGACGAAGAGGAACTCTCCGGACATCAAAGGCTCGCCAGAACTTCCAGACAGGTTGATAGCTCTATCTCATTCAGCATGGGAAGCTCGCTACACATCAGGACCTGTACGATGCGGCATACAACTGCCATCTTTTTACATCAGCTAAGATCAGCTAGCATGGTGGCTCGCATCTCGAACTCCTTCCACACGACGGTCCGGCCGACGACGTTGTTCCTCGAAACGCCTGTCTCCAGGGGCACAGGCTAGTCTCCCGCTCTCCTCTGTTCTGCCGTGGGGTCTGTGAAGTCTCTCTCTGTCTCTCTTTCTCTCTCTGCTTGGGGGCTAGCAGCCCTTCCATTTATAGCAGATGCCTACGTGACAATACGTGCGTTCCTCCGAGAGGTGGCACGGTGACTGGCCTTTGGTCACGTACGCTTTAAGTTTGCTGTCACGTTTGAAAGGTGGACAGATTTCCACTTACGAAACCCAAATTTAATTCACGAAGTTAACTTAAAATACTTAATATATATGTATATTTTTTATATTAAAAATTTGCTTAAAAACACATTTCCATAATTATTCAAACAAATCTATCGACTTGAGTGGACGGTATTGCGACTATAGATGCCTCTGAGACGTAACCGGCGACAGTACGAACAATTGTCGGACTTTGAGAGGGGGCGTATAGTAGGACTCAGAGAAGCAGGATGGTCGAACAGGCGTATCGGCCGCCACATCGGTCGAACCGATATGGTTGTTGCTCGGTGTTGGCAACAATAGATCACGGAAGGGAGTGTCTACCATCGCGGAGGGTCAGGGCGTCCCAAGATCACAAATGCGCTCGAGGATCGTGCAATCATAAGAGCAGCCACGTTCGTACCAACAACGTCGCTAGAATGGATTAGACGCCATTTACCACCTTTCAGACATCCTGTGGTATCAAGGGAAACCATTCGGAGACGATTGGCTGACGCAGGTCTAAGGAGCCGACGTCCATTAAGACGCCTTACCACTGACCCCACATTATAGGCAGTGCCGATCTCGGACAAGCTGGGGTGTGACCAACTGGAGACGTGTGATCTTCAGCGATGAATTCCGCTTCAGTCTCAATGCTGATAACCAGCGCATACGCGTGTGGAGACGGCCAGGCCACCGGTCCGATTTGGCATTTGTCGTCGAGCGGCATACGGCTATTACACAAGGTGTATCAGTGTGGGGAGCGATTGGTTGGGACACACGATCTCCTCTAGTTGTCCTCCAACGCACTGTGACGGCACGCAGTTACGTGGACGAGATTTTAACGCTTATGCTATCAAGTCGCCCGGGTGTCATTTATCAACAAGACAACGCTCGTCCACATACTGCTAGACTCTCTCAACAATGTCTTCAAGAACATGACGTACTCCCATGGCCTGCTAGGTCACCAGACCTCTCGCCTATAGAGCACGTTTAGGATGTGCTTGGAAGGCAGCTGCAGGCGTCATTGAATACTGGTGAATTAACTGCCCAGTTGCAAAGATTATGGCATATCTTCCGCAGGAGATCATAAGTGACCTCAATGATTCGATGCCACGCCGTATTTCGGCTTGTATAGCTGCCAGAGGTGGATTTACTACTTTCTGATTTGTGACTTTTTCATGCTATATCTTCTTAATAAAACTGTCTTTTCTTCTGCATTTGTAATCATTTGCTTATCTCCTCATACACTACATACATGTTAAGTTTCGTGATTGTAGCTCTGTTTCTTCTGGGTGCATATATTTTTTTGCGACAGAGTGTATATTGGTAACATGAGTTCATATTTTAGGAAATGTTTTAAATCACAGTTATTTGTTTGCAAAAGAATCCACTATATATTAAATTTACAAAAATAAATAGAAGCATATCAGATTTTTCCAGAGTGATTGCTCTCTACGTGCAACTGAATAACATCAGGATTCCGTAAAGTGCCAAAACATTATGGGGTACATAAATATGCAATTACAAATGCAATACGGAATAAAATTTCTTATCAAATACAGAGGAAAATAGCATCTCGTAAATATTTTTGAATTGAGTTATGTGCACTGTTGACTAAGACTTGTTGAGGAAATATAGCGTTGAACTGATGCATTTTGCAGAGAAATTGAAGACAGGGGAATACATGACTTCGGCAACTTCAGTTTGAAGCCACTTTAAGAACCTTTTAGAGTTATAATAACTTTTATTTACACTTAAAAACGAACATACACTTTTATCGCTACTTATACCGTACTCATATCGTCGTCTGAACTATAAATAATTTAATTAGCACCAAAAATAAAGACATTGAAGTAAGAGAAACAGTAAAGCATTATTCTTATTTTCTGTCCTCATGTGGGAAAAATGCGATAAGGAATGAGAGAATGACAAACTCAAATTCTTTCAAAATGAATCTAGAAGACCTTGGTAACTGCAGAACTAATTTGAATGCAAATATTCAGCGGTTTTGTCTACGCCGCATATTTTAGTTGTTTTTTTAATGAACATTCTAAGTAACGTTCTATGTTCTAAGTAACATGCACAAGTAAAGTGCTTTAAAGTTTAATTAAATGTTTTTATAAACTTCTTGTAATTAATTATTTAATTAAAATTATACACACCTATATAAATACTGCATTCGCAGGTCATTTATAAATAATATCATGAAGTATTGACGTCTTAGCTGCTTACGATATTGACTGCTCGTAAACTTAGTAACAATAAAGAATTTTTATTTTCTTATTTTCATCAAATAAACTATTTTGGCCGCCGCTGAAGACTACTGATACATTATTTTAGTAAATATCAAGAAACTGTGTGGATATATACATTGTACCGATGATTTTTGCAGATTATTGTAAACTTGATAGATTGAGAGAAAATACCGATGTTTCGATTTGTTGGACGTAGGCCAATCTAATTAAGTAGTCCTATATAAAGTCTAATTTGTTAAATATTCACGTTTCAATAAAACGTATACTATTATTAGCTAATATAGTTTACTATTTTGAACGATAAGGATAAAGATAAAGGGGTAAAATCTTTTATTTATAAAGGAAATGGAGAAGCACATGAAAAAATAGAAACAGAAGTACATGAAACACAAAATATTCTATCAAAGCCAGTATGTCTCTGAAACAATTTCAAAAAAATCGTTTTTTTCCCATGTTTCCTCGTCACTTGACTTCTTTGATTTGATTCAACTGATAAAGCATTTGAATTTCAATACTTTTTGCTTTTAATTACATTTTCTTGTATTAACAAGAAACATACAATTTCATTTTAAATACATTTATTGGATTATACGAAATTTAGAATTTTTCTATATTTAAATGAAAATGAAAATTTTAATTTCACATTAATAGAAAACACGACATTTTCCCCATGAAAATATTTTATTTGCTAATGTAATTAAACTAACACAAATGACATATCTGATACTTCTTTAACTATTTGGCTGCGAATTAATAAAATTATTTAAATACTATACTACAATATTTAATTTGTAATACTTAAGGTATCCGTACACCTTCAGAGGCTTTAAAAAATAATTTTTGAAATTTTGACTTTAGAACACTTTTTTATCGTAAAATATGGCATAAAAATTAAAATTTTATATAAACTTGGCATGATTATTATATCTATAGTGAATAAAGGTAGAAAAATAGGTAAAAATTTCAAAAAACTGGGTTTTCCGCAAAACAAGATAATTTAAAATAAAAAATATATATTTACATTTTGTAAGTTTATTCACAATTCTGATTGTGTTTTCTAGGGAATAGACTATTTTCATGAAGTTAAGTCCATTACCTGAAAAGCTATAGCACTATACGTTTTTTTATATGGTGCGAAATACTAAACAAAAACAAAAATTATAATTTAAATTAGTATAAAATGAATAATTATATATTTATATCAATGAGCATAGTTCATTCCCTTTATCAGTATATTAAAAACATGTTTTCAAAATTTTATGTGATTTCAAAACATACATTTCAATTTATGGCGTTTTGTGTAAAACTAATCGACAGATATTTTCATTTTGAGAAATAGCTAAAAATAACATGTAAATACAATTATTTATTAAATAATAGAAGTTTTACATCTAAAATCCCCCAGATTTGTAAAGTTCACCCTCTTTGCTATCTAAAACACATATCGTTTTCTTTCTTACAGCTCTTAGAAGTTTCCTACGCTTCTTTGAAACAGGAGTGCAATGCCGCACAGAATCTTGGATTCGAGTTTTATCTAAGTTATTGTATCCCTGTAAAGTAAAATATCCAAGGTCTTTAATATTCAATCCTTTCAACACATTCAAACAACCATTAAAACCATCATTAAATTGTATAACACTATCATATGCACCTAGTTTTAATGTTTTCAAGCACACAAAGATACTTTTTTGGAACCCTTTGCCATATGACTCCATTGAAAATTTCATTCGAATTTTGAGTTTTACCATGCAGGCATTTGCTTAGAAGTTCTCTTGAGCACAGTTCCAAATATACTGGCTTAACAACATTCAATATATTATTAGGTAACCCAGCATATTTTTCTTCAGCAGTTGATTTGCACGCTAGTGACCTCTGATAAAAACACCAACTGTCGCTGCCAATCGGGCACTGCCCATGCATTGACTTCTTGCTATTAGATGCACAGTGAAATAATGCAGCTATTACATTTTGCTGCATCTTTGGTAAATTCCCAACATTACTACGGATAACTATTCCGTAATAATTTTGTAGTCTGTTAATAAAGGCATCAGTTAATTTGCCTTTACCTGACAAACCTTTAGTAGTATTCTTTAGTTTTCTCAAACGAGAACCTACCCTTTTCTGAATGTGTCCAATACATTCCAATTTAGACACACTATTTTCACCATATGTATCTTTTACTTTCATGAATGCTTTGCTGTCACCATCACCGTAATACTCTGTATATTGTAATTTTCGCTCTTTTATAGACCTATTAAATATCCGCGATGCACCGACAATTTCCATTTTTGAAGACGACCCTGCAAAATTGCAATGGCAAACATGATTATACTTCAATGTTACATATTCCACATTTTTTTGCATTTTTTCAAGTTTTTTACATATAGGGCAATATGATGACATGACTTCTATGTCAACCACTTTACCAGTATCTACTGATATAGCAGCAACACACCCATGCAAAGAAGTATAGCCTCTACGTTGCCAAGTTCCATCAACGGAAACTCCACATTTCATTATTCCATCACTTACATTCTTGTTTTTTTTTCAAATATAGCATTTTCTGCCTGTATCATAGAGTTTTCTGCAACATTTTGGACTACATTCAAAAGCTTCTGCTCATGACATACATAAGCAGTTTTGCTCAGTGTAGGTAAGTTCATAGTGGAACACAGTTTGTACGCAGCTTGAAAACCTTTACCTATTTGCCTCATGCCATAAACAAATCCTGTGTTCACTTCAGGGCACTTACCAGTTCTTTTTGATGATGCAAATGTTTTGGCAAAGTCACATGATTTGCACTTGAGAGTGTAAAAACTGCATAATCCATATCTCTGGTTTTCACATAAAATAATATTATCAGCACAGCAATTTGGACAAAAAAGTTCACTGAAAACACTTGACAAAATACTTATATCAAAAATCCTATGACCAGACAATGGATTATCCACTTCATCAGATGATGACAATGTGCTAGCTAACTTTGATGTACTAGCAGTAGGTGTCTGTTCTAAATTGTTTTCATCAGCAGCTTGTGCATTCTTTGAAAAACGATTCCCATGAAAACGACGCTTTCGCTTTCTTGCAATACTTTTACCCGTTTCTAAAATAAATGAGGCAAAATTTACAGTAATAAGCTTTTTTTTACGCTTTATAAATTTAGGAAAATAATAGTCAAGCAAATGCAAAGATGTAAACACGAGGTCTAACAATCCTTGTTTTGATGCCAAATTCTAAAATGAAAATAGTAAGCAAAACCTCTGCCAGATGCACATTATAATGTTGTCGAACTTTAATTTTATTTTGTGTGCTTTATAAAATGTTTAAAAGTATATTTCTTTGGTAATTTTCGAATTAAATGAATGTAAACAAACATTTTTGTTCACTTCCGGTTGCCTAACTACTATACTTCCGGCCCTTTAAATTTATTGTGGAGCAATATTAAAACAAGTGTAACTTAGGTTCTATGTAAAATAAAAACAAAATTTAAATGGTTTTAGAAGCATAAATGTTCAAATTTTATTATTTCATCAAAACTGAAAAATCAAGATTTTGACCGAAAATTACGTTTGTAAGGTGTACGGATACCTTAAATCCGTTGTAAATGACCAAGTAGAAAATCTTCTGAAACAAGATAAATGTCATGGTAAAACGATTAACGACTTGTAAATTTTACAATTTAAATGTATTTAATATAGTTTTTAATAAATTCTAATTGGTTAACATAGCATTTTGAAATGAAAGAAAATAAAAATAAAATAAAACATGTTTTAAGTAAAGCAAATTATAGATATTGCAACAAAATCAATCTGTGCAATCGTACACTGATTAAGAAATAATTTTATCATATTTAAAATTAAAAGAACGGATATAAAGCGATATGAGAAAATGAGTAAGTACAGCTTCTTCCCTAACAAATATGGCGGAGGGTATACGCACTTGTATTATGGTAACGTACACGAGGCTTCAGGCAACGTAACGAATGTCGTTTCTTCTTACTTTTATCCTTTCTGCTTGCTACAAAGTAAACGTTCAAAAGGCCCGATAATTAATACATTTAAAAAGCCTTCCCACACCATGTGCTTTCCATAAATGCTGACGGATCTTACAAAAAGAGCATACTTTTAACAGATCGTAGTTTTAGAAAATAGGCAAGACTATATGCTTTAAATTTCAATCCGATTTTGTATGTTGATTGAAAAAACTAATTATGCATGAATTAAGGATGAAGGAGTTTTCATAAGTATAAATTGCGGTCAAAATTTTATTTATCGTTGAACGTCGATTGAAATTTAATTTTTTAAATGCATTTTGTATTTCAGAGATTTAAATGCATGTTTTCACTCAATTTTATTTATCAAAGCATATTTTTTATACTTAGAGAAAACACGAAGGTTGTCCGTAAAATAATATTTCCAACGAATTTTCGCAATGAAATACACGTTTATTGTACTTTGTTATTATTATGTTTATTAATTTCGTATTTACTATTTCGCATTAGATAATACATATTTCGAACGCTCAGACTTTCCCCTATTTATGGACATAAGCGCCGTTAAAATCTATGCATTTTTGCATGCAGTGTACCATCTTCTTTACGCCTGAATCGTAGAACTCTGCGAAGTTAGCTTAAAACCTCTTCTTTCAGCTCCTCGTCGGTTGTGAAATGCGGTGAATCTTCAATACAGAGAAAAGATGGTAATCACTGGGGGCCATGTCTGGGCTGTAGAGCGGATGTGTGTTATGGACGTCTGTAAGTCCGTCTCTGGATTCTCTGCATCACTGACGCACATATACATATATCATACAATGTTTTCCCGTACACTTGGAACAATTGTGAATGACTTTCCACCGGTGCAGCGTTTTTTGCACGCAAGAATCACACAGCGTAATTCGCAGCTGGCGTGAGAAGCGAATGGCGGGGAATGGTAGACGCCAAGGTCGCCAAATCCCGCGTGACAGTGTTCTTTGCGTCTACAGCCCTTTGGCAACCTTATTTTTACGGAGAACTCTGTTAGAGATAATAACCACTGCCAATTTTGATCGGGACGGAAAGATATTTGTAAAACATGATGGTCCTTCATTATATGATCAGAAACTTATACCATACAATAATCAGTGAAATCTATTGTTCACAATAATGTACGAAGACCGGAAAACTCAGGAAACCACACACTCCATAAAAATTCGCTACCTACAGTTGTTGTGTTTCCTGCCTTTCTTTTCTCTCTTTTATGAATACATGTGAAAAAAACTAGCTGAATGTCTAGTTGTTTTTTTTTCACTAGATTTCAAAATCTTTGATTTCTAAAATGCTGCAATTGATTCAATACTTGAGGTTACATCTTTCGAAAATAATAAATAAGAGATAAGGGACACTTAGTGGTAATTTAGTTGATAATGGACATGTGGAACAGCATGTTAAGACGCACCCTGTTTTGAGAGCATTAAGTGTTGCGCAAAAGTTTGCATTATGAATAGTACGCTTGAATTCGACAGTTGAAAAACAAAATAAGTTTGCTAACTTAAAATAACAACAGTAGAAATTATGTCATTAAAATTTTCAGTTGAATGTATTATGCCTTAGCAAAAAACATTTAACTTAATATTTAACTTAATATTAACATTCATGGATGAGAGTGTTTAACACTTCCTTGCATAAAACATGTTAACATCTCAGTACTTTATTTATCAGTGAGTATCATTTGTAAAGGTGCACATTTGATATATGCTTCAGGAAAATATTTTATCCTATAACGTTTAGGAGTTAGAGAATTTACAAAACTTTCGTTGTGCAGTTCTTTTATTTTACTTAGTGTAGCAATTATTTCAAGTTTTATAATTCTTTTAAACATTTTCAATAAAATGGCTATACTAAGCTCTGATGGTGGTCTCATACTTTAGAGTTTTCACTTAATGGAAAACTGAAAAATCCGCAAGATCTATTTTTTTTTTGTCTGTTGCAAGCTCAAATAACAAATCTATAAATCTGCAACATCTATTTTTTGTCTGCTGCAAGCTCAAATAACAAATCTATGCTGGCTAATAATAAACTGTCAATAGTTCTAAATGCAAACCCAAATGGCACTGACATCATATAATTCGACTATAATTATATTTCGACGATAATGTATGATACCAACTTATATATTTGGATCAAACTTATTTGTGAGGTTGTAAATCAAACTTGAAGTTATAAATTAATAGTAGTATCATTGCTAGTAATTTGCATTTACAATAATGTATTTACTCTGGGTAATAAATTATAAAGGAAACTGCGAATTTGTGACATACGTTATGAGGACTGATAACAGTTTCATGTTTAAACGCGGTTTATGTTAAACATTTTATCTTAAACATCATTATTGATGGTAAGTAGTATGAGAAAAAATATTACTTCGATGTAGAATTTTTTTCCAGACACACGTGACGCACATATGCCGCTTAAAACTGTACACTCACATGATTTCGAGAAAAGAATTTTGTTTCAGGAATGTCTGGTTGACTAGGATTCGTTGCCATAGGCATTTGTCATGTAGTTATAAGAAATAAGGTCACAAAATAACGTCCAGTATAAATTTACACAAAATATTCTCTTCGAAACAACTGTTTTTCTATTTTCATGCAAAGAAATATAATTACAAAAATCGTTTTAGTTTATTAGATAAAACTTTTTGAAAATTTAGTAAATTTTGCCGCAACCGGGCATTGATCTATGGACATGCAATGTGGTAAGTCAATGATTTATCACTGTAATAAAATGAACACTGTAGACGAATCATTCAAAACGGGCGTATAAAGTTGTCACAATAGCTGTCGCTATAACCTCTTTATTAGTTGTAGGTTAAATAAAATAGAAAATTTCCAAACGCAGTTAATGATTTCACTAGATTTGACCATAAACACAAATCTCCATGAATCATTGAATACACAAATCATTTGCTTATAACCGAAAGAAAATAGTTGACAAATAGATTAATGAATGAAGTGTTAACGCACGTGAAAGTAGTCCCTCTGCTTAATCACCCATGAACTTGATTGTTGAAACTATATACAGCGTGCAACACCAAGGCGATGACCGTTCTTTATTTTATCAACCGTTGGTCGTAGACATATATACAGTCGGAGGTAAAAATAATTGAGTACCGGACCCTATGCAAAAAATTTTTATTTTCCAAACTGACAACTTGTACAATGTTGGCACAATAAAGTTTGCAAAAAAAAAATCATTGGCTGGAGACCAGCCAATG
>Ga0068630_1000238_pt1 | contig 16628 bp, 16 predicted proteins | sample InSIn4gowninarea_FD_77433 | JGI IMG/M metagenome (GOLD analysis project Ga0068630, IMG submission 77433) | Clean room microbial communities from NASA Spacecraft Assembly Facility at Jet Propulsion Laboratory, Pasadena, California, USA -... ... | reverse complement strand
CTAAAACTGCAGTAGTTTGTTGAGCTGATGCATCTGTACCTGCATTAGGTTCAGTTAAGCCAAAAGCACCTAATTTTTCACCTTTTGCAAGTGGTACTAAAAACTTTTGCTTTTGTTCTTCTGTACCAAATTCATATATTGGATTAGCACCTAATGAAGTATGAGCAGATAATATTACCCCTGTAGTTCCACAAGCTTTTGAAAGTTCTTCAACAGCTAATGTGTATCCTAAATAATCTCCTCCTTCTCCACCATACTCTTTCGGAAAAGGTATTCCTAACATTCCACATTCAGCCATCTTATCAACTGTTGCATATGGGAATTTTTCTTCTTCATCTATCTCATGAGCTATAGGAGCTACCTCATTTACTGTAAACTCTCTATACATTTGTTTTAATAATTCATATTTTTCCATAAATTTCTCCCCTCTTTTGAATACACTATTTTAGCATTTTTTTATTATTAAACTAGTGCCTTGTCCACCACCTATACAAAGTGTAGCAAGTCCTAGGTTAGCATCTTCTCTTTTTTGCATTTCATGTATTAAAGAAACTAATATTCTACATCCACTAGCTCCTACTGGATGCCCAAGCGCTATTGCACCACCATTTACATTTACTTTTTTCCATATCAAAGTCTAATCCTTTTGATACTGATAAAGCTTGTACTGCAAAAGCTTCATTTGCTTCTATTAAATCTATATCATCTAGGTTTAAGTTTGCTTTTTGAAGAGCTTTTTCTGTTGATGGAACTGGACCATAACCCATTATAGATGGATCAACCCCTGCTGAAGCATAAGAAACTATACTTGCTAATGGTTTTAATCCTAATTCATCACACTTTTCTCTACTCATAAGTATAACCATAGCACTACCATCATTTATTCCTGATGCATTTCCTGCACTAACAGTTCCATCTTTTTTAAATGCTGGTCTTAATTTAGATAATCTTTCTATAGTAGTGTTATGCTTTGGATGCTCATCAGTATCAAATACAATAGGATCACCTTTTCTTTGTGGTATTAAAACTTCAACTATTTCATCCTTAAATCTATTGTTTAATTGAGCCTGTTTAGCTTTTTCCTGACTTAAAAGAGCAAATTTATCTTGTTCTTCTCTAGTTATACCAAACTTTTCTGCTAAATTTTCTGCAGTTATCCCCATGTGGTAATTATTAAAGGCATCTGTTAAGCCATCATTTACTAAAGAGTCAACTATTTTATTATCCCCTAGTCCATATCCATATCTACCTCTATTTAATAAATATGGTGCATTACTCATACTTTCACATCCACCAGCAAGTACTACATCACAATCTCCAAGAGCTATAAACTGTGCTGCCATACTAACTGCTCTAAGGCCAGAACCACAGACTTTATTTATAGCAAGTGCTGGAGTTTCTACTGGGATATTAGCTTTTATAGCAACTTGTCTTGCTACATTTTGTCCAAGACCTGCACTTAATACATTACCTATTAACACCTCATCTATTATTTCAGGATTTATATTAGCTCTTTTTATTGCTTCTTTAGCCGCTATACTTCCTAATTCTACAGAGCTTACATCTTTAAGTGCCCCACCTAAAGAACCTATAGGAGTTCTAACTGCTGATACTATAACAACTTCTCTCATATTCTTCCTCCCTTGACAATATCAATTATTTTTATTTATTTAATGAATTTTATAATTAGTTATTGATAATCATAAAATCCTTTTTTAACTTTTCTTCCTAACATGCCACCTCTAACCATTTTTTTAAGAAGTGGATGTGGTCTATATTTTGAATCCCCAAATTCACTATATAGTACTTCCATTATATTTAGGCATACGTCTAGACCTATAAGATCACCTAATGCTAATGGTCCTATTGGATGATTTGCTCCTAACTTCATTGCATTATCTATATCTTCTGCACTTGCAATACCTTCTGCAAATATTCCTATTGCTTCATTTATCATAGGTACTAAGATTCTATTAACTACAAATCCTGGTGCTTCAGATACACTTACAGGAGTTTTATTTAATTGTTTACATAATTCAAATATCGTATTGTGGGTTTCTTTTGATGTTAGCATACCATCTATTACTTCTATTAATTTCATAACTGGTGCTGGGTTGAAAAAGTGCATTCCTATTACTTTTTCAGGTCTATTAGTGCTTATTGATAGGTCTGTTATCGACAATGATGATGTATTTGTTGCAAATATTGTTTCTTCTTTACATATTCCATCTAGTTCTTTAAGTAATTGTTTTTTGATTTGTATATTTTCAACTATAGCCTCTATTACTAAATCACAATCTTTTGCTTCTTCTAATTCTATAGTTGAATTAAGTCTGTTTAATATTTCATTTTTTTCTTCTTTTTTTATCTTTTCTTTTGCTACTTTTCTTTCTAAACTTTTTGTTATTAACTTAATCCCTTTTTCTATACTGTCATTGTTTAAATCTCTAAGTATTACTTGATGTCCATTAGATATAAGTACTTCTGCAATACCACTTCCCATAGTACCGCTTCCTATTACCATTATTTTCATGATATTTCCCCCTATAATGAACTGCTTACTTTTTTATCACAATGTATATTAAATTTTGGATCTCTTTTTTCTAAAAAGGCACTCATACCTTCTTCTTGGTCATAACTTGCAAAACATAGCCCAAATAGATAGCTTTCTAGATTTATAGCATTATCTATATCTATTTCATACCCTTTATTTATAGCATTTTTAGCATACCTTACGGCAAGTTGACCTTTAGATGCAATAAGCTTTGCCATATCTATACATTCTTCTAGTAAAGTTTCATGCGATGTAACTTTATTTACTAGATTTATGTTTAGTGCATCTTCTGCTTTTATTATTTTGGCACTGTATATAAGTTCTTTAGCTTTCCCTATTCCAACTATTCTAGATAACCTTTGAGTTCCCCCAAATCCAGGTAATATACCAAGATTGACTTCTACTTGTCCAAATTTTGCTTTTGTGCTTGCTATTCTAATATCACAACTCATAGCAATCTCTAATCCTCCACCTAGGCAAAATCCATTTATCCCCGCTATTATAGGCTTCTCGCAGTTTTCTATTTTTCTAAACAAGTCATTTCCAGTTTTTGAAAATCTTCTCGCTTCTTCAAAATTCATATCTTTCATAGCTTCTATATCTGCCCCTGCTACGAAAGCTCTTCCTTGACCTGTTATTATACCTACATAAATTTCCTCATCTTTTTTGATGATATCAATAGCCATATCTAATTCTTTTAATACTTCTTCATTTAAAGAATTCAAATATTCTTCCCTAGCTATATTAATTATGTATATATTCCCCTCTTTAGTGCAAATTAAATTTTTAAACATATTTTTTCCATCCTTATATCCTATTTACTAATAGTAACACAGATGTCCTATTTCCTCTCTTAGCAATTTAGTAATTTAGTGATTTATAATTACAGCTTTGAACCAAATTTTTCCTCATGTTCTTAATATTCTGCATTTATTTTCATATTCCTTCTTTTATTTTTATTTTTTTACATTTTTAATTTGTAGCTAAAATTTTAGGATAAATATTTTCTTATGTATTATATTCTGTATTTATTTCTATATTCCTTCTTTTATTTTTATTTTTTTACATTTTCTTTTTATAATATATAATATTCTACTTTATTCTTCATATTACCTCTTTATATTTTACATTTTTTGTATATTATTTTTTTTATATATAAGTCAGTATTACATATACTTATAATTATTAATAAGCATCATTTGTTATTAATTAAAAATTTTTATCCTAATATTTATTAATAAATTTTATATATATTATTTTTTATATATAAATATTCTTCGCTTTCTCTTATACTCCTTCTTTTTTATAAAAATTTGTCATATAAAGTTTGAAAATAGACTTTTTTTGAAAATTTTCTATAAATAAGAAAGAGGCTAATCTTTAATTAAGATAGCCTCTTTCTTATTTATAGTATACCTTTTTCTATTTCTTCTTTAACTTTTCCCATTTCTTCAGGAGGTAATTTTTCTATAGTTATACCAGTAGCTGCGTATATTAAAGATATTATAGGATTTATTAAGTTTAAAAATGCAAATGGTAAATAAGCAAATGGGTGAATTCCTAAAGTTACCCACATATAAGCCCCACATGTATTCCATGGGATAAGTGGTGATGTTAGTGTTCCACTATCTTCTAGTGCCCTTGATAAATTTTTTGGATGATATCCTCTTTTTCTAAATTCATTTTTATACATTCTTCCTGGTAAAACTATTGATAGATATTGGTCTCCAGTCGCTAAATTTACTCCTATACAAGATACTATAGTAGCTAAAACTAATCCAAAAGAACCTTTTGCAAATCTCAAAAGTGCACTTGATAGTGCCTCTAGCATTCCCGTTTTTTCAAGTAATCCTCCTAAACTAAGTGCACATAATATAAGTGAAACTGTCCACATCATAGAATCAAGACCACCACGACTTAATAGTGCATCAACATCAGCTACTCCTGTTTCTGATACATATCCATAATGAGCAGCTCCTACTATATCAGTTAAATTAGATCCTTGACAGAAATATGCAAATATTCCACCTAGTAGTGTTCCTATTAATAATCCTGGTATCGCTGGTACTTTACATATGACAAGTATTATTACTAAAATAGGTGGGATAAATAGTATCGGTGATAAAGTATTATATGAATCACTAAGTGTACTTCTTATAAGTTCAATATTTGCCATATCAAGTTCTTTGCCTGCATATTTCATACCTATTATTCCATAAAGTATAAGTGCTATTATAAGTGCTGGTCCAGTAGTGTATATCATATGTTTTATATGTTCAAATAGCTCTGATCCTGCCATTGCTGGTGCTAAGTTTGTAGTATCCGAAAGTGGTGACATTTTATCTCCAAAGTATGCCCCAGATATTATAGCTCCTGCTACAAGTGGAGCTGGCATTCCAAGGCCTTGCCCGATACCAATAAGTGCAATACCAACAGTTCCTGCTGTAGTCCAAGATGATCCAGTAGCAAGTGATACTATTGCACATATTATTGTAGTTGCTGGTAGGAATATTGCTGGTGATAATATTTCAAGCCCCCAATAAATCATTGATGGTACTGTTCCACTTAGTATCCATGTTCCTATAAGTGTACCTACTATCATAAGTATAAGTATCGCCTGCATTGCCATCTTTATAGTTTCAAGTATTGTTACTTCTAACTCTTTCCAGCTAAACCCTAGCCTAAATATTCCAACACAACCTACCACAAGTGAACCTATTATAAGTGGTATATGTGGATCCGCATCGAGTTTTATCAGTGAATATGCTAATACTATAACTAAAAGTATTAATGGTATTATAGATTCTATAAGAGTTGCCTTTCTCTGGGTTTTTGGTTTTGCTTTCAAAATATTCCCCCCTTATTTTTATATTTTATTAATCTATATTAAATTTTCTGAAAATTATACCAATTCTTTAGTTATTTTTAATATATTCATGTATAATAAACTCTATAAATTCTATATTTATAACTTTTATAATATTTAACTTAATAATTCATATTTTTATCTATTTCCTTTGTTTATCTTTAGGAACTACACAAGTTCCAGTAGCTTTACATACAACTATAGGTCTTAGTAATACCTCTCCTGCTGAATCGCTTATATCTGATGCTGATTGTATAACCTTTCTCGCTTCAAAATTCATTTTTCTAGATGTGGTTCCAAAAGATATTAATTCTCCACTAACCTCAATATAGTCTCCTGCATATACAGGTGCTAAAAACTCTATATTGTCATAAGATCTAAATAAGCCTTCATCTCCATCATGCTTTATAAGTATTTCTGTGGCCGCATCTTTAAATAATTTAAGTATCTTTGAACTATCTACTACATTTTTGCCATAGTTAGCATCATTTTTCCCTATCCTAACTCTTATTAAAGACTTCATTTACTTGCCCCCTTCCTTAATTTAATTTTTAACCTTTACTAAATACTATGAAATAGACTTAGATATATATTACATAAACAACTATATATTAATTTGTAAAAAATACTACTTTTGTAACATGTAAAAAAGCACTAAAAATCATAATTATAATTTTTAGTGCTTTTTTACATGTTGATTAACTTATTATTAGTGTCTTATTTTTTATATTCATTATCAGTTTTAGTTTCTTTTTCTGTAGAAATCATTTGCACATAAACTTTAACTCCATCTTCTTTAGTTCTAGCTTTAAACCAGTTTTCTATAGTAGGTATACTTTTACTTAAGGTTTCATCATTTGTATATAGTATAAGTACCGGTACTTCTTTTGAACTATTAGTATCACTAGTTACATATCCTAAATATACTTCTTTTATCTGAGGATAAATAACTTTTATTTCTTTTGATATTTCTTGCACATTTGTATCTTCTTTTATATCACCTGTCTTATTAGATACATTATTATCCTTTATAAATATATTACTTTGATTTTTTATATCAGATATATACTTTTCTATATCAGATATGCTTCCTTCATCTTGCTTTATTATTAAATCCATATCTTTAAATCCATAATTATGTAAATTATTTTCTAAAATTTTAAATTCATTTCTTGATATTTTTTCTCCAATTAATGCTAAAGTTATAGTGTTATTTTTTGTATTTATGTTTTTTTCTATTACATATTGATCTTTTAATTCTGTATTAATAAAAGCATCTAAATTACTTTCATCTATTGTTTCTTGTATCATATTAAGTGCAGAAAATACGCTAGGTATCATAACTATTACAGCTGTAATTAATATAATTCTTTTTACCTTATGTTGTTTTTCATCATCTAAATTAGTTCTAGCTGGTAAATTTAATGCTTTTGTAACTATAAAAGTTGACGTTATTATAAAAAAGCAATTAATAAAAAATAAATATCCTGCACCAAGAAATATATGATAATTTTTAGTAGCAAGTCCATATCCTGCTGTACAAAGTGGTGGCATAAGTGCAGTAGCTATAGCAACTCCCGGTATTACGTTACTAATTTTATTACGAGTTAGTCCAACCATTCCTGCTATACCACCAACAAAAGCTATTATAACGTCCCATATAGTTGGACTAGTCCTTGCTAATATTTCACTACCTGCTGTTGTTATTGGTGTTATTGAAAAATAAAATGTAGATGTTATTATACTTATAAAAACTGATATTGTTAGTATTTTAAAAGCTTCTTTTAATAACTTTAAATTATAAGTACCTACACCATAGCCTATACCTATAATAGAACCCATAAGTGGTGATATAAGCATAGCACCTATTATTACTGCAGTAGAGTTCATATTAAGTCCAACAGATGCTATTATTATTGCACATATTAGTATTATAAAGTTTGCACCGTGTACATTCATTCCTTCTAATATGTTTTCATGTATCTCCTCATTGGTGGCTTGGTTTCTAGTAAATTCATATATAAAATTTTCTTTACTAAATTTCATAAATTTCCTCCTGAGCTATATAATGTCCTATTTAATATATTTAAATTTACTATATTATGGTACAATTTGCAAGTAATTAGATTTCTAATCTATATTATATATATTATTTATAATTTTATTGCCTTCGTAGCTATATAAGTATCTATATATTTTCCTAATATATCATCTTCTATCTTATCTTCATAAAATCCACCTATTACAAAACCTGCTTCAATTTGACCTCCTATTTGACTATAAAGTGTATGCCCAAACTCTAAAGGTTCTTTATTTTTTATAAATTCTTCTAGTTTTTCTTTTGGCAGTTGCTTTATATCTGAATAAGGTATAGTGTTTGCTACTGCTAAATTACCTTTTTCCCATTCATATAAATCGAATATATATACTATAGGATTTGTAAATCCAGCTATTAGCACACCACCCTTTGTAAGTACTCTGTAGCACTCTTTCCAAGTCTTTTCTATATTATCTATAAATGTGTTTGATACTGGATGAAATATAAAATCAAAGCTTTCATCCTCAAATCTTGATAAATCTCTCATATCACCTTGTTCTAAATCTATTTTAAGATTATCTCTTTTACTTACAAGCTCATCTTTTAATAGCTGTTCTTTGCTATTATCAAATACGGTTACATTTGACCCTAGTGCAGAAAAAATTGGTCCTTGTTGTCCTCCACCACATGCTAGGCAAAGTACCTTTTTATCCTTTATGTTCCCTATCCACTCTTTAGGTACTAATTTTGTTGGTGTTAATAATAGTTTATATTCTCCATTTCTTGCTTTATCTACATCTTCACTACTTACAGGCATTGTCCACTTATTTCCTTTTTTAACCTCATTATCCCAAGCATTACTATTATATTTTAATATATCCATATATCTCCCTCCTCTATTATAATTACTAACAATTCCTATAATTTTTCTCATCAAATTTTTTAAATTTATACAATTAAATATAAATACCATATTTTAACTAAAAAAGGATATCTCTTTTAATTCTTAAAACTTTTAGAGATATCCTTCGTCTACTAAATATATTTATCCAAATAAACTAAGAAGTATTCCTGCCGCTACTGCTGAACCTATAACTCCAGCAACATTTGGTCCCATCGCATACATAAGTATGAAATTGCCTGGATTTTCTTCTTGTGCTACTTTATGAGCAACCCTTGCAGCCATAGGAACTGCTGATACTCCTGCTGCTCCTATAAGTGGATTTACTTTATCTTTGCTAAATTTATTCATTAATTTTGCAAATAATACACCTGATCCAGTTCCTATACTAAATGCTATTATACCAAGTACAAATATTTTTATAGTTTGCATGCTTAAAAATATTTCTGCCTCTGCTGATGCTCCAACTGCTAATCCTAAAAATATAGTTATCATATTCATTAAAGCATTACTTGCAGTATCTGATAATCTATCTGTAACCATACACTCTTTAAGTAAATTTCCAAACATAAGAAGTCCTATCAATGTAGCTGCTGATGGCAATAATAGTGATACTACTATTGTTACTGCTATTGGAAATATTATTTTTGTTTTTTTAGACACCAACTTTGATTGTGTCATAACTATACTTCTTTCTTCTTTAGTTGTTAAAGCTTTCATAATCGGTGGTTGAATAATTGGTACTAGTGCCATATAAGAATATGCAGCAACTGCTATAGGTGCTAATAAGTGAGATGCTAACTTTGTCGTTAAGTATATTGCAGTAGGTCCATCAGCTCCACCAATTATTCCTATTGATGATGCTTCAAGCCCAGTAAACCCTAAGAGTAATGCTCCTATAAATGTAAAGAATATCCCAAATTGAGCTGCTGCTCCTAGTAACATGGTTTTAGGATTTGCTATTAATGGCCCAAAGTCTGTGCATGCTCCTACACCTAGAAATATTAGTGGTGGAAATATTCCAAGCTTTGCACCTTGATATAAATAATGTAAAAGTCCTCCTGGTGATTTAGTATTTATAGTTCCATTTATAGCTTCATTTGTTAATTCTAAATTACTAATTGATGATATTGGCCCATTCATAACACCTGCCAACGGAAGGTTTGTAAGTAACATACCAAAAGCTATGGGTACTAATAATAATGGTTCAAATTCTTTTGCTATTGCTAAATATAATAAAATACAAGCAATAAAAATCATAATTATTTGTTGCCATGATATATTAACAATCCCCATAGATGAAATAAAATTATTTATAACTTCTATCACGGGTAAGTCCCCCTTTTTCTATTCTAGGAAATTGTAATTTTCCCTATTCTGATAAGTTTGATTTTACGTACTATAAAAACTCTCCTCTATCTTAATCTTTTGCTCAAATTATATGTAATATAAAGTATTTGTAGTTTTATTATAATCTAAAGTACTATTTTATAGATAAAAGTATATCTCCAACACTTACAGATGCTCCTTTTGAAACATTAACAGATGTAACTGTTCCGTCAGAATCTGCCATTATTTCATTTTCCATTTTCATAGCTTCAAGTATTAATAAAACTTGACCTTTTTTTACACTATCTCCTTCTTTGACTTTAACATCGCATATAGTTCCTGGCATTGGAGCATTTACTTGACCAGAACTATTTGAGGCTTTAGGTGATGATTGAGCTTTATTTTGTACTTTAGATGCTTTATCTATTTGGTGTGTACTTTGTGCTTGTGGTACTTTTGAAATATGACTCGCTACGCTACTTAGTTCTTCTACTTCTACTTCATATGTATTTCCATTAACTGTTATATTATATTTTTTTATCATTATTAAACTCCCCCTGCTACTTTATTTAGTAGTACTTTTAGTCATTCTTTCCCAATTTGTTTTTGAGTTATTAGTCCTAGATATTTTTCTTACTATTATATTATTTGTACTATTTCCAGTTGAAGCTGCTATTGCTGCAGTTATTACGGATACTAATTCTTCTATACTTTCATCTTTTTTAAATTCATTACTTTCTGTCATAGTTTCTTTCTCAGTACTATCCTTAAGCTTAGCTTGTGATTTTTCACTTTGAAGTAACTTTATTATAGCTGTTATAACTAATAAAATTATAAAAACTACGCTCATAGACAGTAATGCTACACTAACACCTGCTAATAATGTTTCTCCTATTGATAATGTTATTGTAGGATCTTTTAAAGTTTCTAATAATTGACTAATATTCATATATTACCACCTTCCTATAAAGGTATATTTCCATGTTTTTTAGGCGGTCTTTCTTCTCTTTTAGATGATAATGTATCAAGTGCATCAGCTATTCTTACTCTTGAGTATGCAGGTTCTATTACATCATCTAAATATCCTCTTTCTGCTGCTTTGTATGGAGTTGCAAACTCATCACTATATTCATTTATCTTAACTGCTCTCATTTCTTTAGGATTTTGGGCATTTTTTATATCATTTTTAAATATTATATTTGCTGCACCACTTGGTCCCATAACTGCAACTTCAGCACTTGGCCAAGCAAGTACCATATCTGCTCCCAGATCTTTTGAACACATAGCAAGATATGAACCACCATAAGCTTTTCTAGTTATTAAAGTTATTTTTGGTACTGTAGCTTCACTATATGCATAAAGCATTTTTGCACCATGTCTTATTATCCCTCCATACTCTTGAGATGTTCCTGGTAAAAATCCTGGTACATCTACTAATGTAATTATCGGAATATTAAAAGCATCGCAAGTTCTTATAAACCTTGCACTTTTATCTGATGCATTTATATCAAGTGATCCTGCCATAACTTTTGGTTGATTTGCAATTATACCAATACTTTCTCCGTTTACTCTTGCAAATCCAGTTATCATATTTTGTGCAAAATATGGTTGGACTTCATAGAAATCACACTCATCTACTATTTCATATATTATTTCTTTCATATCATATGGATTTTTGGCATCATCTGGAATTATGCTGTTTAATATATCATTTTTTCTATTGGCATCATCTATTGTATCTATTATTGGAGCTTTCTCTGAGTTGTTTGATGGTAAAAAACTAAGCAGTTTTCTTATTTGTTGTATACAATCCTCATCGTTATTTGCTATAAAGTGAGCTACTCCAGAAGTAGTATTATGAGTAGATGCTCCACCTAAACTTTCAGCACTAACTTCTTCACCTGTTACTGTTTTTATAACCTGTGGACCTGTTATAAACATTTGACTAGTTTTATCTACCATATATATAAAATCTGTCAGTGCCGGTGAATATACTGCACCTCCTGCACAAGGACCCATAATTGCAGATATTTGTGGTACTACCCCCGATGCTATTGTGTTTTTATAAAATATCTCTCCGTATCCAGCTAATGCATCAACGCCTTCTTGTATTCTAGCTCCTCCTGAATCGTTAAGCCCTACTACTGGAGCTCCAACTTTAAGTGCCATATCCATAACTTTGCCTATTTTTTTAGCATGCATCTCACCTAAAGACCCACCAAGTACTGTAAAATCTTGTGCAAATGCACAAACTAATCTCCCCTCAACTTTACCATATCCGCATATTACACCTTCACCTGGTACTTCTTGTTTTTCCATACCAAAATTTGAACATCTATGTTTTACAAATGCATCTAATTCAACAAAAGTATTTTCATCAAATAATAAATTTAATCTTTCTCTTGCAGTTAATTTTCCTGATGCATGTTGTTTATCTATTCTCTTTTGCCCACCTCCTAGTTCTATCTTACTTCTTTTTTCATAAAGTAGATTTAACTTTTCTTGTGACACAAAACCACCCCCAAAACTTTAGTTAATGTATTAAATGGTAAAGCAAATTTTATTTTCTTTCGCTTAGCTCAAGTAACACTCCATCAGTTCCTTTTGGATGACAGAAAGCTATTTTTGCATTTCCTGCTCCATATCTCGGTACTTCATCTATCATTTTATACCCTTTAGCTTTAACTTCTTCTATTGCTTTTTCTATATTATCTACTCTTATTGCTACGTGTTGTATTCCACCGCGTCCATTATTTTTATCTATAAATTTAGCTATAGGTCCATCTTCAGTAGTTGATTCTAGTAATTCAAGTTCAGTATCTCCAACTGGTAAAAATGCTACTCTGACTTTTTGTTCATTTATAATTTCTGTACCTTCACAATTTATTCCTAATACATCTTCATAAAATTTTAAACTTTCTTCTAAGTTATTTACAGCTATCCCCACATGATCTACTTTTAATATTTCCATAGTTTCCTCCTAATCATTAATTATCTTTTCAACTAATATATCGCTAAGCGAATATATATCTATTTCCTTAGTTATAGTTTTATCTAAAAGCTCATTGACTTCGTTTGTATATTCTAGTTCTTTAACGAGCTTTGAAATCTTTCTTTGTACTAATTCTTTTACTTCTAATTTGTTTCGCTCAAATCTTTTTTTAGTTAGTTCGCCACTACTTTCTAAATAATTTTTATGCTTTATTATATTTTTAAAAGTAGTATCTATACCTTCTCCAGTTTCTGCTACACATAAGTTTACCGGTGGTCTAAATTTCCAATCTTTTTTAAAATCAAGCATCATTTCTATTTCTAAGGCTGTTTTTTTCGCTCCATCCTTATCAGCCTTATTTATAACAAATACATCTCCAATTTCCATAACACCAGCTTTTATTGCTTGTATATCGTCTCCAAGACCTGGAACCATAATCATAAGTGTAGTGTCAGAGTTTTTTACTATATCGATTTCCGATTGCCCAACTCCTACAGTTTCTATAAATATAAAGTCACACCCATAAGCATCAAGTATTTTTACAGCAGATTGTGTTGCATTTGATAGACCACCTAGGCTACCCCTTGTCCCCATAGACCTTATAAATACACCTTTGTCTAAGCTTAAATCATTCATTCTTACTCTATCTCCAAGTATTGCTCCTTTTGTAAAAGGGCTTGTTGGGTCTATTGCAATTATACCGACTTTGTTTCCTTTACTTCTTATGTGTTTTACTAACTTATCCGTCATTGTAGATTTTCCTGCACCGGGAGGGCCTGTTATTCCCACTATATAAGCCCTTCCAGTATATTTATATATTTCTTTTAGGTACTTTTCATATCCATTTATTTCATTTTCTACAATAGTAATAAGCCTAGCACAATCCCTTTTTTTACCTTCTATAACTTTTTTTACTATATCACTCATAATTTCACCTTTATTATAATTCTCTTTTGAGATTTTCTTTTATAAACTCTATAGTAACTGTTGTTGGAGTTCCTGGTGTAAAAATTTGTGCTATACCTTTTTCTTTTAAAAAAGGTATATCTTCTTCTGGAATAACGCCTCCACCTATTACCAAAATATCGTCTGCCTCTTCAGATCTTAATAATTCTACGACCTTTGGTAATAAATGATTATGTGCACCAGATAGTATGCTCATAGCCACAACATCTACATCTTCCTGGATTGCAGCTTGAACTATTTGATATGGAGTTTGACGAAGGCCTGTGTATATAACTTCCATCCCTGCATCTCTTAGTGCTCTAGCTATTACTTTAGCTCCCCTGTCATGTCCATCTAAGCCTGGTTTTGCAACTAATACTCTTATTGGTCTCATTTGTATTCCTCCTTAAATCACTATATCATTACCGTTTGTTTATATTCACCAAATTCAGCTCTCATAACTTTGCATATTTCCCCTAATGTGGCATAACTTTCTACTGCATCTAGTATATATGGCATTATATTTTCATTGGAGTTACAAGCTTTTCTTAAAGCTTCTAAGTTTTTTTGTACTTTTTCATTATCTCTACTCTCTTTTAATTTTCTTATCTTTTCTTTTTGTCTTTCACCAACCATAGGATCAACCTTGAGAAGTCCCTTTGGAGCTTCTTCTTCTATCTGGAATTTATTTACTCCAACTATTATTCTTTCATTATTTTCTATTTCTTTTTGATATCTATATGCACTATCCATTATTTCTTGTTGAATAAATCCTTTTTCTATGGCTTGTGGTGCTCCTCCTAAGTTGTCTATTTTATTTATTAATTCTAAAGCCTTTTGTTCTATATTATTAGTTAAGCTTTCTACATAATAAGAACCAGCTAGTGGGTCTATGCTATCTGCTACTCCACTTTCATTTGCCACTATTTGTTGCGTTCTAAGTGCTACTCTTACTGAATCTTCTGTTGGTAGAGCTAATGCCTCATCTTTTGAATTAGTATGAAGTGATTGTGTTCCTCCAAGAACTGCTGCTAATGTTTGAATTGCTACTCTTACTATATTATTTTCTGGTTGTTGTGCAGTTAGTGTACAACCTGCCGTTTGGGTGTGAAATTTAAGCGACCATGATTTTGGATTTTGTGCATTAAATCTTTCTTTCATTATTTTTGCCCATAATCTCCTTGCTGCCCTAAACTTTGCAACCTCTTCTAATAAATTATTATGTGCATTAAAGAAAAATGATAATCTTGGCGCAAAATCATCAACATTAAGTCCTGCTTCTATAGCAGAATTAACATAGGCTATACCATCAGCTAAAGTAAATGCTACTTCCTGAACTGCATTTGCTCCAGCTTCTCTTATATGATACCCTGATATACTTATAGTGTTCCATTTTGGTACCTCTTTTGAACAATACTCAAATATATCAGTTATTAGCCTCATAGAAGGCTTTACAGGGAATATATAAGTTCCTCTTGCTACATATTCTTTTAATATGTCGTTTTGAATAGTTCCTCTTAACTTATTAGCACTTACACCTTGCTTTTTGGCTACTGCTATATACATTGCAAGAAGAACTGATGCTGGTGCATTTATAGTCATCGATGTTGATACTTTATCTAGTGGTATTGAGTCAAATAATATTTCCATATCAGCTAATGAATCTATACAAACTCCAACTTTGCCTACTTCACCTTCAGATATATCATCATCTGAGTCATATCCCATTTGAGTTGGTAAATCAAATGCTACTGAAAGTCCCATAGAACCTTGTTCTATTAAATATTTGTATCTTTTGTTTGATTCTTCAGCAGTTGCAAATCCAGCATACATTCTCATAGTCCAAAACTTACTTCTATACATTGTAGGTTGAACACCTCTTGTAAATGGATATTGCCCTGGATAACCTAAATCTTTTTCATAGTCCATATTTACATCAATTGGTGTATATAGTCTTTTTACTTCTTCTCCTGTATCAAATGTAAATATTTCTTTTCTTTCTGAAAATTTACTTAAACTCTTATTAACCTTATTTTCTTCCCATTTTTTTAAGTTTACTTGTATCTCATCTTTGTTATTTGTCATAAGCTTCCCCCCCTATACCTAATTAATAAAATTAAAATATTTTAATATTTTATTAAACTTTTAATTTATTTTGATAGTGAAATTCCTCTTTCAAAAGCTTTTTCATTTAATTCTTCTGTTCCTTTTGGAACTCTACTTAACATAGATTTTTTTACTTGTTCTGTATCTATTTCTGGTATCATATTGCATATTACTCCAAGTGCTACCATATTAGCTACCATTTCTTTTTTTAATTCATACTTGCTTGTATATATAATAGGTAATTTTAATACCTTAATTTAATCATCATTAATTATATCTTTCTCATCAATAGAAGAATCTAAAATTATAATTCCATTATTTTTTACTGTGTGATAATATTCATCAAATGCCTTTTGTGTTAAACATAATAGCATGTCAGCTTTTCTTACCTTTGGAAAATTTATCTCTTCATCACTTACTATTACTTCAGCCTTACTAGCTCCCCCTCTAGCTTCAGGCCCATATGATTGGGTTTGTACTGCATTTAGATTTGAAAGTATAGAGCCTTCTGCAAGTATAACACCTGCTAGAATAAGTCCTTGACCACCAGAACCACTAAGCCTAACTTCTTTTCTCATAATATAATCTCCTTATACTTACTTGAATTTATTTAAAATTTTTTCATATTCCTCAGTATACTCTGGCATAACACTATCTTTAAATACTCCATAAAATGATTTATTCTCTAATTTTTCTTTGGGTAATTTATCTTTAATAGATACATCTAAATAATTTTCTTTTAATAAATTCATTAAGGATACTGCTGACCCTTGCTTATTTTTTCTTCCATAGTATGTTGGACACAAACTCATTCCTTCTATTAAAGAAAATCCTTTATGATTTATTCCTTTTTTAATATAATCTATCATTTGCTTTGCATGATATGCTGTAGCCCTT
>Ga0068630_1000237_pt1 | contig 16654 bp, 7 predicted proteins | sample InSIn4gowninarea_FD_77433 | JGI IMG/M metagenome (GOLD analysis project Ga0068630, IMG submission 77433) | Clean room microbial communities from NASA Spacecraft Assembly Facility at Jet Propulsion Laboratory, Pasadena, California, USA -... ... | reverse complement strand
TTATAGTGATGACCTCTTGCTGTTCCAGTTCTTTTTTAGTTATGCAAGTCAAAAAGAGGAAGCACTGCATTATTTAAATTTTGTATTTTATACCTGTACATAAATAGATTTCGAAGAGTTTCGTATCTTAAATTTTTAAGCGATATTTTTAATCGTAAAATAATCGTGTTTTTTTTTTAAATTTTTTACTGATTTTATTAAATTTATGCCCACAGGAGAAAAATAAAAATTGCCCTCGATGAGTTACTTTTATGAAAAGTGACAATAGTGCGTCGTTGGAGGGGTTAGAATATTTTCTTCTGGTAAACATCTTTTCTTAACACATTCAGCCTCGTTGTCGCGAAATGTTTCACTTTCTCGACTGAATTGAATCGTCGGCATTTCAAGTGAAGAAAGAAGTTAAAGTCGCCTGGAGACTCATTGAACCCCCTCGACGCTGTTGAATAGTTTAACTGGGACATAATCGGCTATCCACCGTACAGCCCGGACCTCGCTCCAAACGATTTTCATTTGCTGAAAGAAGACCTAGGAGATAGTCGATTCCATTGAAACAAGGAGATGAAATACGTCGCGATAACTGGGTTGAAAATGGAAGGAAAGAATTTTTATTATGAAAGGAATATTCAAGCTGACAAATGCTTAAACTGATATGAAGACTGTCGAAATTTAACCACATACCTGTAATCAGTGGCGTACGCAGAATTTTTTCAAGGGGGGGGGGTTCATAATTTTCTGAAACTACTAAAAGAAATTCGAGTATGTAATGAAGCACTATTATTTCCCTAATTTAGACAGCAAAGATAATTTTACTTTTTATTTAGACAACTTTGTTTAGTTAAATTTTGATTTGATTTTTTAAGTTTAAGAACATAATTTTTTTTATAATAAGAGGTAAAATATTTTATTTTTATTAAAAAGTATGAATTAATCAAGCCAGAAAAAACTGCTCTTAATGTAACATAACATAATGTATAATAACCGTATAAATGTGAATATTCTGTAGAAAACCAATGAATTTGACCAAAAAATAAGAAAAAATTAACTACCGACAAATTGGGAATTAAACCAACATACAAACACGCGTGCGTATACTGGACTTTGACTTAAGACCCCCCCCCCCTTTCATTATTCCTTAAACCGGAACACTCAGGAAGATTTTTGTGAGAAGAAAAAAATATATTTTCAGCTTTGGAGTGTGCCAATTCTAAAAAATAATAGCTCGCATAATTTCTACTAAAATTTTTATTTTTATTTTCATTTTGTCTGGGCTCCAGGGGGGGTTTAAAACCCTAACCCCCCTTGCGTACGCCCCTGCCTGTAATATCAGTTAACTGTATTGGTTCTTTGAAATGAAATATACATGCCTTACTGTAGACTTAGTAACCTTTATTTAATCGCTCCTCGTATATAAAGTGTGTTCACTGTTTTATTGAATCTACAATTAAATCGAAAACGCTTGGTCACATGACATATAGTTTGAATTAGAAAAATGTGTCTGTTGACTTAAAGTTTTATATATTAAATACTCTTTGAGACCATAAGCATGTTTTAGAAAAATATAGATGAATTCTAAATTTTTCATATAGCCCCCCCCCCCTCCTCCCGGTGTCATGAGTTATGTTTAGAAAAATAGTCTTTACAGTCTAGCAAACATAACAGTAAAAGTTTCATTCTTTTACAATTAAAAGTGAACCAAGTTATGAAACTTTAAAATTCACGAATTTTAGGCACTTCCTGCCGTTTTCGCTAATAAGTGTTAAGAGGCCGTAAATAAATTGAAAGCATGCATATATGTATATAATAGTAATGACTGTTTGCTAAAATACATTTGTGTGCGATCCCCTTTTCTTAGCTGAAAAGGTGCTCCAAATTTAAGATGGTATAAATCAGTCGATTTTAATGATAAAAGGATGGAACACTTTTACTGTGTTTCACATGTTATTCGATCAATTACTAACTTTACTAAATATGACTGATAATTTAGATTTTGTAAATTTTTTTTTAAAAATGCGTTTTTAAATTCAAAATACGTCTAACAATGCATTACTTCAAAACAAACGTTACTCTAATTGGAACTGTGTACGTCTATGTCCAGCCGTTAACGATTTAGCTATCGGTCCGCTTCAACAGTGGACACTCTGTACAACACGTGTCTGATTCGAATCCGATGAATGCATCTGAAGTACGCAGCTAAATAACTCATTGTTCGAACCTTGATCTCATTCGAGTAAACACGCTGATCAAACTGTAGACAATACCTGCTCCTTAAATGACTCTTTCAGCAGGTGTCCGCGTATCCTAGTTTCTTCTCTCAAAAGGCCGGCTCTCCACCATCTCCAGATGAAAACAACATGTACAAAGATCACCCATCTAGACGATGACGTAATCGCCGGCTTAATTTGGAAAACCGTCGTGACGTCATTCAGCTCGGAACAATGCGTTTAGAGCTTCGGGTTTAATTAAGACTACCCAGTTCATGCTGTGTGTATAATACGTGAAAGGAATGCTCGAGTATTATCGTCTGTAGGAGGGGCATCGGAACAGCTGCATCGTTTACTTTTCTTCTTGACGTAAAAAAGTCATTTGATGTGTTTGTTTAATTGGTTAATTTGTAAAGAGAATGAATATAATGTTTCGTGTAGTTATTATGATTAAATAGTAATGATGGTATTGTGTGTGTGCTTATAAGGATTGATGAATGCATGTTTTTACTTTCGAACTGCCAAAGAATATTTGGTAATCCTGGCGCATGGATTTTAGAGGAATTTTGCTTACTAATTTAATTTGAGAGCTAGGTCGTTACGATATTTTAAGATTTCAGTGACCTTTACAGTAAGCAAGCAATTGTATATTGTCCTGGCGCAACCTTGTGAAACTGATATTTTTGCTCGCTGATTGGTCTCTACCTTCGATCTTCAGTGTTATTATGGCGGTTGATGTCGACAGCAGCCCTCAGATTTTGTCGTCACCGTTCAGCTTAGGATAGTGGTCACTGCAGTCGCTTTGCATGCTACTGGGTCTATGGGCATGGTAGTTCAATCTTGGGGGAAAAGTCGAAACCATACCTGGGGAAAAAAAAAAAAAAAAAAAAAACCGTCGTGAAGAATGGGCCTACAAAAGCCTTCACCCATCGTATCAAGTCTATGTATTCTTCGTCCATTTTGTGTAGTTCTGTACTTCCTTGTTTATGTCTGTAAATCTTACTTGGAATGGAGTGAAGTGTCTCAAACATATATATAACGGCATCATCAATGCGGGAACACTTAGTTTCCGGTAATATTGGGCTTGCTTATTCAAGTCTGGTAAGGCGTAGATGTCCCAATGGCGTACTGGGATGTCAGTGCCGGCTTCCGTAAGATCCTCGAAGTCAAGCAGCAGTGGGTACTTGAGTGGGTGGACATCCCTGGCTCTGCCCGCACGCTATTGGAGTGAACCATGTTTAAATGGTGCATGGGAAATCTGTAGATCCTCTCAAAGGGCGATCCTGCCTGTATTTGCCTTGCCAACACATGGAAACTAAGTCCATCTCTCCATACATTTTGAGATGGCATATTCTCGAAAGGGGGTAAGTTACCGCAAAAGGGGGTAACTTACCTGAATTAATAACCGCAACAGCCAACAGATGGCACCACGGAATGAACACCTTTTATAATTTAGGCGTAGACCCTAAGGGTGTTTCTCAAAATCCCTGCATCCATAGCTTTATTCTTTGCTGCACCACAGGACTTTCGGGTTCACAGATTTTACATGCACGTATCCCGTCTGTAAAGGGTGTGCCTCACAATAGCATGCGGCCAGTCAGTGTGGTCTCCAACCCAGTAGTGATCGTTCCCGCTAAGCCTAATTTTCAGCTTGTCTAGTTTATGCAAATCATTCAAGTTACGAACTCGTGTCTGCTTAACTTATTTATCATCATTACAGAGCGAAATTGCTACCGTTCTTATGTCATAATAACATTATTCAAGGTTATAGTGTTTAGGAGGGGGATGAATGTGGACTATAAGTTTGGACTTAGAAGCAAAATCGTTACGAGAGGTATCGATTGATCCAAGCTTTTGAGAACAGCAATCTTTGTAAAAGATTAAATGTTTTTACTGTTGTATCTTTACTGTATGATAAGAAACTGTATGTATGTATGTTCGTGGTACTGCGTCGTAACAATAAAGATATTAGTAAGATAATTAATAATCAGTGTTGTTAGTTATATATGCACTTTGAAGCCTGATTTAAAAGTTTTTACTCAGAAAATAATTTTTATGACGAAATTCTACCGGTAATTACAGAATCTGGAAACAATTTCATTTTTCGAATTTCTGTAAAAGTTACTTCTTTGGTACCATGGCAACCATTTGTTTACGGTTGAAAACGCAGGCGATAATTAAAATTCGGAGATTTTTTTTGTTATTTTGTTTATTTTTTATTAATAAAATGTCATTTTAACATTTTCATTAATTTTAATTTGAAAATCGGAAGCAAAATTCAGTCGCAGTACGCGAATAGTTTTTAACAAAGAAGAATAAAATGTTTCATGATAGCCTATTTTAAATTATGAGTAGAATACCAGATTTAAAAGAGGTCCGACATTTTTAAAGTAAGCATGGCCTCCCTCTAAATTTCTCAACATGCTATACTCAATGTTTAATCTTATGTCTTTTACTTCGAACAACTCAGACCTATGCATTTAATACGTTTTAAAATTTCCTTTTATGGTTATATTCTTGTGATTATCATTACCATCTTTTATTACTCACAAAACAAGCTCCAACCGAATCGATAATCTAGTCATACTCCAAAAAATAACTTTATCGATCGAACAAAAAATAGAAAAAAAGAACCCCAGAACAGTTCAAATAATCTGTGCACGTAAAAACATCGCATCTCTCTGTTAACCGCTTACTCAAATTATTTTATATCTTCGTCTCATTTTTCGCGGCGTTGGCGTTTTTTACCCCGATAAAAATGGCCAATTTCAGTTGTTTACGTATTTCTCGAAAAGGAATTTCGGCCACGATCCAGTAATATTGGATTATCGTGACGTCACGACGCGATTGCGCATCGCCTGATCTCCGATGTCTGCGCGTGTGCGGCTGTACTCTTCATGCACGTGCTATCGAAAGGCGCTCAATCCCTTGCTCGTCTGTCGCTAGCGAAAAGATCTGGGTTACCAGAATATACGCCGACAAGCAGCGAGAGTTGTGTAACGCGTTGGCAATCTAGTTGGCGATTGCTCGTTGGTTAATGTGCTGCTGAAGGGCATGAAATCTTTATGGCTTCTTAAAGTTTTCTGAATATTCTTGTTGATTTATGCACACGATGTTGACACACTGATTTATAAAAAAAGTCATTGTGTTAATTGATAATGCTTGTTATCTGATGACAAGGATCGTACGATCGTAGAAATCATAGGAAAAAGTTATGGAATTCTATTTTTTATTTTTCCAGAAATGGAAAAGTTGTGGAATTTCAGTTTTTGCACAAAGTCATGAACATTTTATAAAACTTCCTATGAAATACATCGACATGGGTTTCATTTATGTTTAATTCTAAATTTTCAGCCAAGAATTTCATGTTGAAATGGATCTCTTATAACATTAAAATATTCTCAAAGTTTTAAAGTATTCGGTTCCCTGTATACCAAGATACAAGATTTCATGCTGCGTATCAAAATAAAAAAACGAAAGAAATTATGAAAAAGATTAGTGAAAAAAAATTGGATCAATTTTATCATCAATAATTTTAGTCTTTGGTAAATATCGGAACAAAACATTTTTGCGTTCCGTTCTTATGCTCCCCAATAAATCTCAAAGACAATTTTTTTTACAACGTCAGAAGAGTAGGAACTCGTATACTCCAGGGTTAATACTCTTTCGATTAAAAAATATTCCATGAGATTTCAATGACCTTTTGAGGGGGGGACCCCCTTGAAAAATACTTTGACTTCTGTTTTGACTGATTTTTTTGATTTGTCATTCTATCCGAATTACCTACAACATCAAATGGACTAATACTTAAAATTTGTTATTTAAAATTATGAATCATATTATTTTTTAATAATTATAAGGGACATACTATTTTTTTTTCTTATGCTTTACAGATGCTTTTGTACAACTAAATGTTGAAAATCATTTTAACACAGTTTTTCGTGGTGTGAAAATCAAGTTCAGTCGAGCAGTGAAAAAAAATGTATAGTCTATTTATTTTACGAGGGTTTTAGAAAAATCATGAAAAGTTTTTTTTTTTTTTTTTAATCCAAAGAGTATGAATTGAATCCAGAAATATAAATGTTTCTGTTCTTCTGGCAGAGTAAACAAATTTGCCTCGAGAAGCCATAGCTTCCTGTATTTACGTCAGTTCCTTATGTTTGGCGCAAATTAATTTAAATAAATAATTAAATTAAAATTGATTTGCTCGGGTAAATGATGTAGTGGGAAACGTATGCTTTTGTACATGTTTCTAAGTTGAGACTACAGCAAAGCAAAGCCTCTTCATTTCTTCGTCTAAATGCATCTTCTCCCCTTTTTTAGAGTGTGAAGGTCAATGTGTGGACATGAATTTGAAAAATAAGACTTTTTATATATTTTTGTTAGATGTAGTGCGCGTCGAACACTCACTGTTTCAACTAGACAGTGGCTTAGCCGAAACCCTCGATATAACATCACTCATTACAGTATCCATGACATGAAAAGTAACGAACATCATGAAAATGGTACAAAATTAGGGAATGGTCTCGAAATAGTCATGAATTTCCAAACAGGGTCACGAATTTATGCTTTAAATACGTCAGTTTTGCTTATTCATTAAAGAAATACAAATAAGAACGCCTTTTTGGCATAGGCATGCGTATTAGAATGCTTTTCTTACGGCATCATTTTTAATAGTTACTGTGCATATATTAAAAAATATAATTTAAATATTTGTAAGTTTCGAAAATTATAATACATGTAAATCTGTTGATTGAAAACATAGCCGATCCAAATATATCCAATCATCTGAAAATAATTCGCTTAGGGTGCTAAGATACTGGTGATCTGATATTATCGCAGCCTACGCCAAAATATCATGCCTAAATATTTTTTTAAAATCCAATGGCGAGGCACGTGAGCGGTAAGCTCTTGGCCCTGGGGGTCGCCTATATTGATGGCCAACTTGTGAAGGGGCACCCGGTGGGTGAGCCATCTTTACTCCTAACTGGACAACACAGGGGAACATCCATGCCCTGACCGGGATACGAACCCGGGCCCGTGGCTTAGGAAGCAGACGCGCTATCCACTGGCCCATCGGGCGGCATGCTTAAATATATGAACTATTAATCGTACAAACGTCTTTATGAAATATTGAAACATCTGATTTCGTGCGTCACTTACTCATCTTGAGTACCAAGTGAACGCTGTTTAATTCCTAAGGATTTTAAAACATCGCGCATGCGTATAACCTGCACTGTTAAATCGTGCGATGTTGTTTATGAACTTGGAACTATGGATTTTCCTTTGAAATTACAATGTTAACAGATATATTGTTCTTTTTATTTCTTACTAATACTATTAATACTATTTCTCATGAATTGATTTTTGAAACATTGTGCGATTTATATGCAACTAATATATTATGCAGCAAGAACTAAGAGAAATTTTAAATATGTTAATTATAAGACAATGCAATAATCTTGGTAACTTTTTAAATAGCTAATAAAAATATGAGTTTCTGATGTACGTTGAAACTTTTTACCATTTTAATCTTGTTAATTTGCCATAAATCGTTCATTCTGTCACGTTATTTTTTATTAAACAACTATTAACAATAGAAAAAGCATAAAATTTAAACAAAATATTCTTTAAAAAAATTTTATACTTAAAAGTGTCTGCTAAATTTTGCCTCGATTCTTTTAAAACGAAATACGATCTTGCAGCGTTGTTGAATTACAAAATTAAACTTTTCTAATGCATAAGAAGAGTTAAAAATATGTTTTTTAAAAATAATTTTTAATTTCTGTTTTAATTGATAATTGCCATAAAAGAAAGCATCATCATACTTTCTTTTGTTTTAAAATAATGTAAAAATAAACAATAAAAAAAATCGTATTGATGTCTGTATATATTTGAAAACAATATAATAATGAAATCTTTTGTTTATCAACACTGTTGCCATTCCACTCCACGAAAAAAAAAAGCAGAAGATTATTAAAATTGCTTCACTTCCAAAAGTTAAAATTAAAAAATCTCCAAACAGTAGCGATAACGTAGGCAAAGTGCCAATCCTGTTCCCGCCCGCGAGCTGCCATCTTCTTGAGCAACTGCATCAACTCATCTCGACAGCGAAAAGCGTTCTAAATCCGCGTGCAATCATCGCAACTGTGCGGTCGGTGTAAAGCACTTCTTTTATGAATGGATTCCATGCAGTAATAGTTGTGACTTCGGTGCGATCGCTGTTCGGAAAGTGTGACAAATTCAGAAACAGCGGAGACAAACATGCTATTTAGTGTAAACAAACGGATTGTTTAAAGAAGAGAATTCGATTTTTTGTGCCGTCGCCATGGCAATAGCCGACACGGAGAGCACTATTTGTAATGGGACTAATTCGATGTAAGTACAAGTTCTGAGATCGCTTCTTTTTAAATTTTTAGATTTTGTCATTACTTTTATTTAAATATATTCAATCGATCATGGCAGCCAGTTTCGACCTATTTGATGGGTTTAAATTTGCGTCACTTTTTTCGGTGAAAAAGTGTATTGGATATGTTTTTCCACTATTCCATAGTAAGTTTATTTTGCTATTAGCGATGCCATAAGCGGAAAGTTAATTTAAATGACTTGTGGGATCCAGATTATTGTCATTGGCTCTTTTAATTTAATTTATATATATATTTTTTTTATTGGAATTCGAAAGCATTTAATTCTATTACATGGAATTCTAAAGCATAAATACTATATTTTCTCCTTATTTTGATGTATTTTTAATTTGTGGTTTTTAATAGATTGTCCAGTTGTCATTTTATTATTCTAAATAACAAAGTTCGTGAATAAATTTCTTGGTTAAAACAAACATCCGTTCTTTTTTCTGCTTCTTGATGCCATTTTTTTATGAAGTTAAAAGTGACGTTCTTCTACTACCGTAATTTTGCAAAATAAAAACTATGCCTTTGAAAATTAATTCTTAATAGTTAAAAATGTGTTTCAATATTGCCAGGAAAAAATAATTTTCACTTTAATTAAGTAAAAAGTAATCTTTGTTTAATTATCACATTTTTATATTGAATTTTATGCGTGTTAATTTATCGATGTTTCGAGTATTTTAGGGCAAACTCCATGTTTCGTAATATAATTATGTTTTTAATGTGGATCGAACAATTGTGTTTTTATCGTCCATTTTTGTAGACTTTTAAACAACTCAAATAATAACTATCTTGTTTCTGTAATATAGGTTTTCTAGATATTCTCAAATAATTCTCCCCCTGTTTTTACTTATTAATTTTATGCACTTTTTTAAATTAATGTCTATTTGAGAGCATGGTATTTTGCAAGACGCATGTTTAGGTTTATTAAACGCTAATGGAAAGTTAATTTTCATGGAATGGAATAGTTTCATTTTCAATAGTTTTTTAATAAAACACTAAAATTGGAATTATAACTGTTTATTGTCAGAACATCTTATGTAAGATTTAAAAAAAATCTGTATATTACCATTTATTGATTTTTTTTTGAGTTTCATTTGCTTTCTAATTTTGTATTTTAAAGTGAAATTTTGTAAATTAATTTTAACACACTTATATTTATCTTATCGACTTGGAAATTGTGCACATTTTAAAATTTCTCACACATGCATATTCTTTTGATGACAGTGCAAGACTGTCAATTGTCTGTCATTTTGTCAATTTTGAACGCATAATAATTGTTTTAAAGAAATAATTATTTCTCTTACTTATACTCGATATTATATTTTTGACTCGGAATGTGCTATGTTTTTTGTAATTGCCTCTCTAGATTTCTGAAAAATATTTTAACATATTCTGTTACATTTTGGACGTGGATTAGCGTAATAACGTGGATAGCGTAATTACATTAGTATAATTTTTTTGTTGGAATAAAATTGATTTATTTATTCACTTAAGTGAAATCATGTTTAACGTAAATACTAAATATGAGAGATAGTACTAAAGACTAAAAATCATAACGTGGTTCATAGTAAAGTTTAAAAAACAAACAAAGAAAAACTTGCTTTTGTAAAAATGTTAATTTAACTGTTTTAGAAACTGTTAGCCATATAAAAGAAATAAATATTAAATTTCAAACGGTTTCAATCGAAACTTTAAGGAAATAAAGACAGACTTAAATTCCAGTTATTGGGAAGAATTAAAATTTCGATAGACTTCGTTTTTGTGTGTGTTTGTAAGAGAACGTGACAACGAACACCGTCTTATACAATGTAATTCGTGTAAATAACCTGTTTTTAGTTTCGGGGGAAAATATTTATAAACACAGGCGAAAAAACCGTCAAAGGAAACAAATTGTACCATAAAGTCGATGTTAGTTGACAGATGGTTGATTTGTGTTTGATTTAGTAATTTTTTTATAGCTTTTCCCAATTCAGCTGCCAATTTCAGCCCGAAAAGTACTTTTTAATGATATTTATTAATACATCACTCTGACACATATTTTTTTAACTCATCATCATCATCAAAACGCCAGGTGAACAACCGAAATCAGTCCGCGAAAAATTGGCGTATCGTAATTGCGAGACAGTCGCCAACTATTATTTTTCTTTTTTTTTTCTCGCCACACTCTTGCTTTGTAACATTTTGTTTGAGATTATAAAAATAGCTACTCGATTCTCTCTCTTTCTCTCTCTCCCTTTCTGTTTTTCCTGTTCTGTCCCGGAAGTGTTTCAAGTCATCCATGGTATGTGTGTGATGCAGGATAATAAGTTAAAACGAAAAACAAAATAAAGAGAAAATAAAATATCGTAGTTGTGAGGAAATTACAATTGCGGCATCATTTTATCTTTGTTTGCTTTTTTATCCTATTGTTGCTCTTTTGCATCAGCGGTTTCTTCACCGCCTCTTTCGAAATGTGTGGCAAATAGCGGTGTTCAGAAAGAATTGTAAATTATTTCCTTTAAAAAATATTCCTATTTGAATTGATTTTATTTTCGGCAGCCCCAAAAATTTCAGTAATACTTACTAACAGTGAATATCGCAACTTTGTGGTAGAATATCGTCTGCCGAACCGAAACTTTAATGTTCAAAAATAATATCGTCTGCGGGAAATTATCCGAGGTGTAAAAATATTTATTTGTAATATCGTCTGAAACGTTTTGTTTAAAAATCGTAACTGTTTTAACTTAAGAGATTATTCGAAGTTCTATTCCGTTCGCTAGCAGCTGGTGCTGTAGCAATGTTTACTTTTTAGAATAAAGTTTGTTATAACCAATATAGTTACGATTTGCTGAACGCGACGCGGCAACTTCAATGTCGTATCGTCAGTTGATCAACTAACAATGTAATCATTTTCTTAAATTTATTCAGCATTATTTAAACTTCGAGATAGCAACAAAAGCTGTAATTTTGTATATCGTTGTCAAATGCAGTGAAAACCCAAATCATTATGGCTTTCTTGTTGATGATATGGGTAGTCGCCCGCATCGAGCCCTTATCACAGGTGATGGAGTAAGGGGGGGGGTAGCTTCCATTTAATAGAGCCCCAGCTCTCACATATTGGATATCATAAATTTGAACCAACTTCCCGATTAGAAACCTTTACCTGGCTTGACACCTCCAGCGATAAATTCCAATGTGGAGATCATTGGTACCCGTACAATCTGTCGTTGCTCCAACTCTCATTTACGTACACGGTCCCGCTTCACCAACCATTCGGCAAGAGGTTCACCCTCCCAAGCACTGACTCAGGTAGTTGCTGCTTCAGTTTCGGTGTTCTACGGAGAGACCGAGATAGATCATTATTCACCTATGATGTGACCATGTAAATTATTAGCACGAAAAGAAGCAATGAACTTTGAGCCGTCGGTTGACGTCAACATATCAGACTTAAATATCAGAATGTCGTTGAATACGTATACACTTGGCTTGATACATAAAATATGTATACATCTAGTTACCTTCACAAACAACCCAAATTCATACACACCAATTGATTCCAGAGAATATCTTTTTGCAAGTCTAGTCATCTTTTTCTGGATGATCTTCTGATGAGAAGATTGTCTTCTGGATGAATCCCTTATGGTGTCGAGCTACAATGAACTGGCTTTTGGTCATTTGCATGACTCCACAGACAGTTAAGCTCTGTCAAAGAGACAGTACACAACCGTCTTTAAGCACGCACTGTACATTAGCTTGAAAAACTTGCAGTGATGTTGGAACACCCGATTGGCGTTCCAGATTCTTAACCCTTACCCGGGCAAGAGACAATAATAAGCGAAATACGAAACGGAAAATATATTTCTTAAGATCGTTTGGACGTGAAATTGTAAGGGGTAAACATATATTCCCACTGCTTGGGTGAGGGTTAAGTAGGAATCGAGCACATGCGCTTGATCTGTAACTACTTACTGGCCATCTGGACTTGCCGACAGGCCATCTCTTATCGGCCATCTGGAATCGCCGTAGACAGAAACAGTGGGGTGACAAGATGATTTCTTTACCTAATTTCGCTTCCAGAACGTATCTGAATTCCTGTAATGTTAACCACTCGCAAGTTAATGGTATTGAACTTTTGATTGATCCTTGAATGCCTCCTGATTCCCTGGACTTGCAGACAGAGACGGAAAATGTAGTATGTCGGGTCGCGTTTTCTTTGCAATGTCTCTTCCAGTATGTTAGGTTTTCGCCGGTATTAATCGGTAATTTAATTTTTCCTAATATAAAATAACTTTAAAAACCGCCGAAATATTTGTCTCATGTATCGCCATTTAAATATTTAATCTTTAACTTTAATGTTAGTTTGTAAAATCGCGTTTGCGTTCCCGTTTGCCGATGTTTCGGCCGTGAACTTTGAGTTTGTATTTTTCACTTTTCGTGTGTTCTGTTCCTTAATCGTAACTGCAGTGTAATATGTTAATTTATCTGTGTACGTCACACACGCCGGCGAGATGTATATATACTCCCGCTTGTGTGAACTTTTTTAGTTGGTTGGAGTTGCTGCTCGATTGATGTGACTGCCAACTCGTAGTACGGCCTCTTAAAGGATATAATTTGAATTTTTCTGTTTGCTATTTTTGTCAATGATATCGACTTTGATGTTTTTAATTTAGAGATGCAAGATAAATAACTGATAATCGATACTATGATTATCACAGTACCTTCCTAAATCCCTGTCTAGATGTACTGGTTATCCATGCAAAAGTGGAGCGACATGATACGTTATGTGCAACTAGTTTCCATTTTCAGTGCACTTAAGTTCAATTTCTTTACAATAGTTCGTAAGTAACTAGATGTATATATATTTTATGTATCAAGCCAAGTGCATACGTATTTGGTTGGATGACTAAGAATTATAATTTTAAGCCATGTCTATAAGAAATGAATCTCAAACAACTGGTTCGCACTGCAATTGATGGATAGTTTCAACAGTAGCAAACGGGATGAACAATTGTTATCTTTGTCATCCAACGAAAAGGAACATTACGAGAACAAGTAGCTGTGGTTGTATGGAGAGCGATTTTTGCCCAAAAGTTCTTTCAACCTTTCTAAAATGTATTCATATCTCTGGAGTGTAGGCTGATACAGACAGCTTTGCCTCATTTAGGAGGGCGATCCATCTTCGAGTATTCGGCACGTTTCCAAGAGTTGAACGATCCGCAGACGATTTTCCCTAGCGACTTCTGTTCGAAGGAAGAAAAAAAAACTCTCTAAAACTCCAAGTCCAGGACACGCGCTCACCTGATGACTAGGTGTATTATGACTTCCTCTGAACTTTTATCATTTGTCTTAAATGGTTCGCACAGAAGCAAGGTTTTGTTTTTTTCTAGCGCCTAATGATTCGAAAAGCGTTTAGGCCTGGAGGAAAACTCCTTGTCTAAATGCACTTTTCATGCGTGTGGGCACTTTCTGTTTTGTTGGCAGACGATGTACTTGTTGTTTATCTTTGTGTTTTCGAGTTGTGGAAAACAGCGTAGATGAAAACAAAAAGCTTGTAAGCGTTTCTGCTAGTTTGGTTGCAGTTTCACCGTTTAGAAAACTTATCTCAAGATTTTCAAATCCAAATTTCAGTGTTTATTTTGCCGTTGGTTGGAACGTTGGAACATCTGAATTTATCAAGTCATCTGGTATTTGAAGCTTAAATGTTTCCCAACCCCCCTTTGCTTCTTCAATAAAATAGTCTCAACTCTTTCTCACTTTTGCTATTTTCGGCCTTTACCGCTTCAGGAAGATGGTTGCAAGGCATCTTTCGGAAGAGGTATATCTTTATATTATCATATATCATATATTATCTTTATTAATGACCTGTCGAAGCTGTTTTGTCTTTGACTTTTCCAAATTTCAAGGTTTCAAAACAGAAATGGCAAGAAATATCGCTGTTTCTTAAACTACCACTGTTGACGGTTGCGTGCATTCTATTTTTTCCCCCTAATCAGTTACATTTGGAGTTGGTTTTTACAGACAGAGAATAGTTACTTATACATTAAAATATATACAAGTGTTTTTAATTCTTATCATAGTTGCGTGCGTTATATTTTAGTCTTTTAAATACCAAGCTGAATATATTTTAGCCAATTCGTGCACGTGGCATAAATTTTTACAAAATTTTTTCAGATGGTTTAGAAATACTTCTGACAAAGTTATTTAAGCATGTAAGTACGCCTCTTTTAATAAAGATTTTAGAATCGTCCAAAATCGAGATAAATTAAATAATCCAAGACCATTATTGGAATTTTTAGACAGTCTGGAAATTGCGCTGTTTGTATATCTCTAAACGCAAACGTTTGTTTCATTAGATTTATTTCTTATTTTCCAAATTTTAAAGCATGAAATATAATCGTTTAGTGTTTGGCATGTAAGAATTCTCAGACTAGATCCTCATTGTTAATAATTTGCTGAATTCCATATTTCCATAATTCAATCGTTATTTGCTGAATTCCATAACGTTAATGATAACGTTGTAGCTCGAAATGGCGACTCCATAAAGCCTTATTCACATGTCATATATCCGTAATATGTGTGAATAAGTCCATTTCGTTTTGAAGTAATTGCAATGAAATCTCATTTATCCGACCTTTTCTTGTCCGATGCATCATCGGTTCATAATGTATCCATGCAAGAAATCGAAAGTTGGATAAAGAATGGCGATGTGTATGAGAAAACTGATTAAGCAATCAGTGTTCTTCGATAGCAACAAAATTGAACATCAAGCACCAAGTTTTGTGCCTCATAATGATAGAGTCATGTCTCTGAAAATTGCATATCAGTACGTAGAGCAAGAACAATAATCGTAATCTTCAAGAATCCTTATGATATAGGGAATACGGCAGGACTTGGCAGTGAAGAAATAGTGCTTGTTCAGTAAAGTTTCTTTAATATTTGGTCGACAACCGAAAGGTCGACACGTCATTGAGTCGACTGCGTTATATGGTTAAAATGTGATTGAAGGTCCCCCCTTGCGAAAACATGACACTTGTATGCACTGTTGTAATGTGTAAACCGACAAATTTGGCGAAATTAAATGTACATTTGAGATTCAGTATTTTTTGCTAAATACAGTAGAGCACCGATTATCCGCGAGGGGGAGAGCCGCGAAAAAAACTTTAATTACTGATTAAAAGTAGAGTCTAGAGTAAAAAAATGGTATAATTGATATTTATTTTATGCTATTTTTTTATTTATTCATCTTAGTAATAGTATAGTATTGCTTTAAGTACAATAAAATACATTTTTGTGTGCTAAATTATGTTTTTTTTTATGTATGTACCCCATTTTACTTTGTTTTTCGGGTTATCCGCGATTTTCATTATCCGCGATGGTCCTGCCACCCAATCCCGCGGATAATCGGTGCTCTACTGTATATGTAATCAACACACACATGCCTGCACAGTTATTAAGCGCTTCTCTAGTACCCGAAAATTTCGCTCGTTCGGCGTTCTGCTTGTCAGATAATGGAGGCTCCACGGTGTTATTTATTTATTTATTTATTTATGTATTGTCGTCAACAATTTAAGGGGTCGAGAAATGTTGCGGAATCGGTACGCCATGAATGTATAAATCGAAGTCAATATGCTCATCCATATATTCGTGGACAGAAAAGGTAAAAGAAAAGATTATTTGAGTTCTGTTGACAAAATTCTAGTGCACTGACTCAACAATGGCAGGCGGTGACGAGTCTGATTTATCACTGATTGAAAATAGGTGAAATCGAATCCCTCACTGCACCTGTTTCGTCTGCCTCGGGTGGATGCCTGTTGGAGCAGCTTGAAATGACATTTCTCAGACATCCGTGCAATTGCTGTTTGATTCAGTAAATCGTGAAACCGGTAGCACGATTTAGTCATAAATTAAATGACTCCAAAAAGCTTTATTTTGCTGTTACTGCGTTTACATTTTGAATGACTAGTCGCAGTGGCGGCTCGTGCATAGGCACTGTGGAACTGCAGCACCCCCAATTTACAATCTGTTTTATCAAAAATATTACGTATAAATGAATTTTTTCTCCTT
>Ga0068630_1000236_pt1 | contig 16735 bp, 11 predicted proteins | sample InSIn4gowninarea_FD_77433 | JGI IMG/M metagenome (GOLD analysis project Ga0068630, IMG submission 77433) | Clean room microbial communities from NASA Spacecraft Assembly Facility at Jet Propulsion Laboratory, Pasadena, California, USA -... ... | reverse complement strand
ATTCTACCAACATTTTGCTCCTATGGAGCAGTAAGCATTCGTTGATTGAGAGATTAAATACATAAAGCATAAATGCTACGAGAAGAATAATCTGTAGGAGATGATTCCTAAGAGTTTCACGCAAAGAAAACATAAGGAGCAAAGACGCAAAGCTTGGTTTTTTCTTCTTTGCATTCTTTGCGTGGTGCCTTAGGAATTACAAACAAGACATTATCTATGCAACAGAAACGCCTTTTTGTTTTTGATGTGATGCCCCTTCTCTACAGGGCACATTTTGCTACCATGGGTAAAACGTTTGGTACTACCACGGGTATAGACACGCGGACCACGCTGGTGTTTTACAATTATATTTTCCAGGTACTGACGGAGGAGAAACCAGATGCTGTTGCGGCGGCGCTTGACTCGAAACCGAAGGGAAGGGTGGAGGTGTCATCGACTTACAAAGCGAACCGCGAGAAGATGCCTTCGGAAATTTACCATGCGTTTCCGTATGCGATGCAGCTTTTGGATGCGCTGCAAATACCTGTGCTGAAAGAAGAAGGGTTGGAGGCGGACGACGTAATTGCATCGCTTGCAACCACCGGTGCGGCGAAGGGTTACGCGGTGTATATTGTTAGTCCGGATAAAGATTTTGCGCAGTTGGTCACGGATAATATTTTTCTTTTCAGACCGGCATATAAGGGCGCAACGATGGAAACGCTTGACGTGGATGGGGTGAAAAATAAGTATGGCGTGCCGCCTGAACAGATCGCCGATTACCTTGCCCTGCGCGGCGACAGCGTGGATAATATTATTGGCGTGAAGGGGATTGGCGATAAAACGGCTGCGCAGCTTTTGTCGCAATTTGGATCTGTGGAGGCTTTGATTGAACAGGTTGAATCGATAAAGCAACCGAAGGTCAAAGAGTCGATAGCAGCGTACAAAGACCAGTTGCTGGAAAATAAACAGCTCGCAGTTTTGAGCGGTGATGCAGATGTGCATGTTGAGTGGGACGATATAGTAGTTAAGAAGCCGGACGAAACCAAGCTGTTGCCGCTGCTGGAAGAATTGCAATTTGTGAAGATCAGGGAGCGGTTGGCGAAGCTGAATTTTATAAGCGCCGAAGCGAATGTGAAAGATGCAAACGAAGCATCTGGTATAGTGGTTACATCGATAAGTGTTGCCGATTTTATAAAGCGAGTTGCATCGAAAGAGATGGCTGTTGGGTTTGTTGAACAATATACAGATCGTTTGTTTGTGATGGAGGCTAACGCTACAACTATTTATGAGATAGTTGTAGCCGATGATGCAGCGTGGAGGAAACTTATCCAGTTTCTTGATCAGCCAAACTTCACCAAAATTGGTTGGCAGCTAAAGCCGCTATTGAAGGTGATCAGTCGCTTAGGTATTCAATTAACAACCCCGTGGATCGACCTTACGCTTGCTGCATACCTGCTCGATTCTGATTCAAAAATTGAATGGACATTTATAAAAGACAAGTTCCAGCTAACAACTTTTACTGTTGATGCGCCGCATACTGATCTCAGCTATTTGCCCTCGTTAATTGAAGCACATGAAAAAATCATGAGCAAGATCGACGAGATGGGGTTGTCGAAATTATTCTTCGAGATTGAACTGCCGCTACAGTCTGTTTTAGCCCAAATGGAACTATATGGAATCCGCATTGACCTCAATGCTTTAACCGAAATTGATAAGGTGCTTTCGGCACAATTAAAAGACCTCGAGAATACCTTGTATGAATTGGCAGGCTCGACATTCAATATTAATTCTCCTTCTAAAACGGCTGAAATTCTTCAAACAATTTGCGAGCCTGGCGAACTTAAGAAAACAAAAACAGGACAGGTGTCGACCGCCGAACCACACCTTGCCGACCTTGCGCCAAAGTATCCGTTTGTAGCACACTTGCTCAATTACCGCAAGCTCAATAAGATCATTACTACATACGTTTATTCGCTGCCCAAGTATGTGGATGCTAAGACCGATAAAATTCATCCTACGTTTTCACAACTCATTTCGGGCACCGGCAGAATAAATTGTACCGAGCCCAATTTGCAGAACCTTCCCATACGCAGCGATGCAGGTCGAGAGGTTCGCAAAGCCATCGTTCCTTCGGGCGCAGGCTATAGTATTTTAAGTGTTGATTATAACCAGGTAGAGCTACGCCTGCTTGCTGCGCTTAGCGAAGACCAGGTGATGGTGGAAACGTTTAAAAGCGGTAAAGATATTCATACCACCACCGCCAGCCGCATTTTTAATGTGGACGAAAGCGCCGTTACAAAAGATATGCGGGCTAAAGCAAAGGGTGTAAATTTTGGCATCGCTTATGGCATTACCCCGTGGGGACTTGCCACCCGAATTCGCATCTCGCAAAAGGAGGCAAAGCAGGTCATCGATGAATATTTCGCGGCGTTTTCTTCCGTAAAGCAATACCTCGAAACGTCCATCAACGAAAGCCGCGAAAGAGGTTTTACCAAAACGCGTTATGGACGCATCAGGTATATCGAAGGCATCGATTCCAGAAACGGCACTACCCGCAAGATCGCCGAGCGGGTGGCGGTCAATGCGCCTATTCAAGGTCTTGCCGCCGACATTATAAAAGAGGCGATGGTGTCCATCCATCAGTACATCATCGATCACAACCTGCGGTCGCGACTAATACTGCAGGTGCACGACGAACTCGTGTTTGATGCCGCCGATAACGAACTCCCCTTGCTTGTTCCGGAGGTGATCAAGATAATGGAAATGAAATCAGACCTATCGGTGCCGTTGAAGGTGAATGTAACCGTTGGGAAGAATTGGTTGGAGCAGGAGGAGAATGTTGAATTTTAAATTTTGAATGATGAATTGTAGATGACTTTTCAACATTGCTTTTTGCCTTTTTGGGTGGTGGCAGAAGATTTTCAATTGGGCACCGTTGCCGCTACGGCGGGGCTCGCTTATACGGTTTGTTGTTGTGGCGGCAGGGTAAGCAGCAGAGTCGTTGTTGGGGCTTTTGACCAACAACCGTAGCATTGGTTTTTTAAATGCCAGACGCAGTCTGGGTTTCCATTTGCCTCCGTAGTTGTCCTGCGGAACACTACGGAGAACTGGGGGACTTGGATTAAGTTTGCGTTGCCCTTGAATTTTCCTTGTTTTATGTTGACGTTGGTAAATAAACCAATTGAACACCCGACTGCTCAGCAGCTGGGTTCCACGATGGGTCAATGGTTTTCATTTGCCTTCGTAGTTGTGCTGCAACACTTTCCCTAAACTTCCAGTTCACTGCAAACACTCTTATCTATAGTTCTACCACATCAACCCGGTACGTAGCCCCGGAATATACTTTCGCCTTTTCTTCTTTCAAAGTGAGTATTATCCGGCTTTCTAAAAAAGTGCTTTGTGAGCGTTGCTGGTTCCATAAACCGATTCGAACAAGCCGTTAAAAGCGGCTTGAATGCTAACATATAATAGATTAATTTGGATCAAATAAAAAACTAATAATATGAAATTAGCAACATTCCTCCACGCAATGGCTTTGGTTTTTGTTTTCTCGTCAGCCAATGCCCAAAGTACCTCCTTGACAAAAAAGGGGACAATACAAAGTGCAAATAGTAACGCTGCTTCTTTTTTTAATGGAGCCTGGCAAGGTACTATGGGTGAATCGAAATCTTTTTCGGTGATGCATGATGGCTATTTTAATATAGTTGGCGTTGACCTAAACGGTAAATGGGATGGTGGAGACGCAGGAACCTATACAGTCAATAGTGACAGTAGCATTACATTCAAAGTCCTGTATTCTCCTACACCTGACCATATTGGTGGACAAAACACGGCAGGTTATAGCATTGTTGGTCAAACGGTGAAACTGCGCCATTTCAAAAAACTACTTGATGGGCAAGGAAATGACATGACTGATCAAATGCCCCAAGATATGGTGGAAACATTGGTACGGATGAAATAGGTAGTTGCGGTTCAGGTTAAATAGGTACAGGTAGGTGCTGTCTGCCTCAAGTTCCCAATGTCCTGCTTGGGGCTCCTCAAAAGGATTTGTGCGAAAGCGAGGGACCCGGGCGTTTTTACGCTGAGTTAAGCCAGCCCCCGGCTCTCTGTAGTGTTCCGCAGGACAACTACGGAGGCAAATGAAAACCCAGACTGCGTCTGGTATTTGGAAAGCCGATGTCCCTGTTTAAGTGTTCCAACGGATCACTTAAATCAAATATGCCTGCAGGACTGCGTCCGGCAGTGGAATAACAAAGCTGATAACAACAAACAAAAGCTGCGTAGGGAATAGCTGCTCAGCCTGCCGAAACAACTACTATCAGTACAAGTGAGTGACACAACGATGCTTACTCAGGGAACTATAGCTGGTTCAACAAAAAGCTTTTTTATACCTTTTGCTCGCCCAGCTTTTTCTTTACCATGACACTTACGCGATATAGAAGGAGCACACTTATTACCGAAATACATACCATTACATAACCAACGGTATTGTAGTGTTCAAGCGGGCTGAACTCGGTTTTTTGTGTTACGATCATGCCGGCGGCGGCAGCAGCTACGCCGCCGGCTATTTGTTGTAAGGATGAATTGATACTCATGAATGCACCACGATCGGCGAGGTCGGGTATGGCTGTTGTTAGGGCTACGGCAGGAACCATGCGGCTTAGTATTCCCATCATCATTATTACGTTTACGACCATTACTAACCACAGCGGTGTTACTGTCATGTTGGTATAAATAACAACCACAACGATCATCCATGCGGATGCAATGGCGTATAAGGTAAACTTGTCTATGCGGTCGGCAAGGCGCCCTACAAGCGGCATAATGACAAGAGAACTGCAACCCGCAACCATAAATAGCAGGGGCAATTGTTCGTGTGTTACGCCCAGGTTGTTAACGGCAAAGGCGCTGCTAAAAGGCATCATCATAAATCCGCCGATAGACAGGAAGGCCGTGGCTAAAAAGCCAATGCGGTAATTTCTTTTTGAGAAGGTGTTTAGTAAATGTTGCAGCGGTGAACGGTCGTGCTGTGCTGCAAGGTGAGCCGTTACCGCTTTTAGTTTTGCAACGATCATGATGGCTATTAATATACCCATTCCTATTACGAGGCAAAATGGTGCACGCCATCCCCACTGGTTGGCCAGGTAAAGCCCGATAGGAATGCCAAGCACCTGGCTTGCGCCAAAACCCATTTGTATAAATCCCATCACGCGGCCACGGTGGTGAATATCGAACAGGTCGGCAACAATAGCCAGGGAAATTGAACCGATAACGCCACCAAATAGTCCGGTGATGATGCGTGCCACAAGCAAGGTGTGATAGGAGTTTGCCAAGGCGCAAAGAATGGTACCTGCAATGAAACCAATGTAAAAGAACAGTAGTAACTTTTTACGGTCGAACCTGTCGGCGAAACCTGCTGTTAACAGCCCGGCTATACCGGCGCTAAAGGCATAACCTGATACTGCTGAACCAAATTGTGAAGGTTTCATGGATAATACTTTCATCAGCAGATCGCCCAGCGGCGCCATGATCATAAAGTCGAGCACGACGGAAAATTGCGTAACCGCAAGAATGAAGATGGCGAACTTTTGGTAACTCGTAAAAGGGATTTGGGGAGGTTTGTTTTGGTTGGTGGGTTCCATAGGAATAAAGATAAAATAGGAATTGAAATTGGGAAGGGGAAAGCGAATAGTCAATCGGCAATGGTTAGAGGTGAAACAATGTCGTTTAGTTGAGCCCCATGAAAGAAAGGCTTGTACAATTCATTCTCATTAATCTTAGCATAAAGCACTGTGACGTCCTGCCGGGCTATCCTCAAAACGAGTTGTGCGGAAGCGAGTACCCCGAAGCTCCTGGCAATGAGGTGTGTTGGTTGGCTTACGCAATTCATTTTAATTAAGCACAAGCAATTAACTTTATTTTAAAAACCAGCAAATGGAATTCGACCCGCGTAACAACGTAATAAGGCTTTGTGTTCAGGGAATGGGCATGGAAGAGCAGAACAAACCCGAAGAAGCCAGTCAACTATTTCTCCAGGCCTGGAACGAGGCGACGAACGACTTTGAACAATTTACTGCCGCCTATTTTGTAGCCCGGCATCAAAAGAATGCGACTGACAAATTGCAATGGCTTGAAACCGCTTTACAGCATGCGTTGAAAATAAATGACGTTACAGTCAACGCCGCTTTCCCTGCCCTGTATGCAAACATTGCAAAATGCTACGAACAGTTGAATGATGTTGATAACGCCAGAAGAAATGATGAATTAGCCAATTCGTTCACCGACGATCCGAACGACCGCGGTCCTTTTTACCATGGAACAAGAGCTGATCTGCAGCCCGGCGATCTGCTAACCCCTGGCGGCGGGTCCAACTACAAAGCCGACCTCATTATGAACCACATTTACTTTACCGCTATTTCGAACGGCGCCGGACTTGCCGCTGCTTTAGCTAACGGCGATGGCCGTGAACGTGTGTATATCGTTGAGCCTACAGGAAGCTTTGAACACGATCCCAACGTTACCAATAAAAAGTTTCCAGGCAATCCCACCCGATCTTATCGCAGCGAATCGTCGCTAAAGATCGTTGGTGAACTAACCGATTGGGCCAGGCAAACCCCGGAGCAAATTCAGCAATGGCGCGAAAGGCTGGCGAATAGCAAAGGAGAGATCATTAACTGATTTTACTACTTGTATTTCCCTGCCTAAGGATGTAAATGGAGCTTACTACGGAGAGCGTTTGCGGCAATTCATGCCGCTACCTGATCTCAACTTTACTCATCCCGTTTCTTCCATACAATATGGGAAAATACATTAGCGCCGCTTTCGCGGGGTTAATGGTATAGGTGCCTTTGTACCTTGGCTCCAACTCAATTTCAAACTGGTGCACGCCTTTCGACAAGCTTTCGGCAAACACTATCAGCTTGTTTTTATAGAACTCTTTATGCATAAAGTAGTCCTGCTTTTTACTGGCATAGTTGCAGCCTGCCGGTATGGGTATTTCAATCATTACATATTCAGCGTCTTTGGTCACGTTTACCTTAACCATCATTTTTACTTTTTCTCCTGCCGGAATAGCTAAGACTTTTTGGTCGTTCTTTTTGAAATAGGTAGTAATCTCAAAATTGTTGGTGACCAGCTCTGGTTGTTCATTCCACCACGTTTGGTATAATGTGAGGTAGGCAATGCCGCCGCCGGTTTTATTCACTTTTATAGGTTTATTGCTTGCAGAAGATAGGGTGGTTGAATAAGGAAAGGAATTAATGGTAATACTTGTATCGCCATTTATACCGATTGCGGCAGGAGCCGTAAAGTTCTTATTACTTTCAAGAACGTAAGGCAAGATGGTAGAGGTGATGGAAGCAGATTCAACAGTGTTTCTCCAATAGCCCCTTTGCCTTTGCGCTAAAAAGTATTGAATGATTTGGGGAAGTAAATGCTGGTAATCTTTTTCTTTTTCTACAACGGAAAAGGCCAATACAGTAGTAGCCATAATATTACTAAACCAGCGAATGTCCGGTAATTACATAAGTTAATAACTTTTTCTGCTACCAGCTTATAAACTTTGGTGAAGCATTGTTGCAGCTTGCGCCGCTTAGCGGTGGTCGGATCCCATTTATGGTGCGGTATAGATGAAGAGCCGGACTGTGACCTGTATTCCGAAACCATTAAAGTAGGGGTTTTATAGTATTGGTTTCGACCACCAGATGCCGTCTAACGAGTTCATTCTCCCCTTAGGTGTTCTGCGGAACACGCAGAGACCTGGATCAGCTGCCGTTTTAGAAAGTAGCAGCGGGCGCTGGCACCAAGTTGCGACGTGGCTCCAATCCAACAGCCATTTTACAAATAAATTTTCTTATTATGCGTTATAATCAGGCATCGTAATGTTGCCGACCTGATTTTCGCCCATGACCCGCTTTTTACACTTATTATTATTCGGATTGTTCCTTTTTCTTTTCTTCCCGGCAAAGACGTTCTCGCAGGTGAAGTTTCCGGATTGCTCCAGCAATTATTATCGAAAAAGTTTTCAGAACCCCGGCTCCAACTACATGACCGACTTCCTGGTGCTTGCGGGAGGAAATATGATTTGTGTTGGATACGCCCAGGGCAAGTTTTGTATGGTTAAGCATAATAGCCAGGGTGATATCATTTCAACAAGAATGTTACCGGAGGGTAATGCTTCATCGCTTGCAAAGATAAAGTGGGAGAGTAGCAGTACGTTGCTTATCGTAGGTTCAAACGGCAAAGACTTGTATCGTACCGACACATCTTGTAATGTCTTATTAAGCAAGCATTTGATTGATAATAATGGAAATCCTAACCATTGCTACGATATCCAGGCGTTACCAAATGGTGATAAGATCGTTCTATATACTCAAGGTTTTACTTCCCTGTTTGTTGCAAGGTTGTCCGGTGATTTAAGCATGGTTAGGTGGAGCCGGTTTATAACAGGAACCGACTATTCAATTGAATCAATATTTCAGGATATACTGGTAGATGGTGATAAATTAATATTGGCAGGAACATCTGTTTCGATGTATGGGTGGTACTATTACGGAACAATTTTGCAATTAAACGTTTTATCCGGGAACCTGGAAAAAAGTAAAAGATATAGAATCGACCTTTCTAACGCGGATGCAAGCCAACTTGTGCTTGGCAAAATTATCAAATACAACAACGGCTACATTGTAAAAGCAACGTTCCGGAGTTCGAGCGAAATACCTATTACCGATATTTTAGGCTATGTAAAATTCGATACCGCCCTAAACATCACGACTGTAAAATCGTTTCAAAATATCAATAACACTGTTGCTCAAAGCCAGGCTACTTACGACCTGTATGCCGAACCCGATGGTTCAATTTTTGGTGCACACGGTTCAAGCAATCATAACATGTTTCACATAAACGCCAATGACTCTCTCTTGTGGACCAGGCGATTGGACGGGTGGCTGGGTTATGTTCTAGCGATCAAAAAAACCAGCGATGGTTTTGTTGGTTTTGGTAATGCTAATTTTAATTTAGTAGGTGTTGGCTATTTTGGTTATTACTACTTGTTAAAAAGTACAGCCAATGGTGAGTTGCCAGGGTGTGATCCATATCCCGATCAGTTGACGTTAAGGAGCTTGCCTTTTTCGGAAATCACGAATGTAACTGCGCTGGTAGACAGTACTAATATTCAAACCGAGAGTTTCACCGGCAACCCGTTTAGTGGTCAATTTGATATGAGTGCAACGTGCGACAAGGTGAGCACCTGCAATAGCATAAAAATTGTTGGTGATGTTGCACATTGCAGTACATTACCTGCAACATTCAAGGGAAGAAGAAACCGCGACTGTAAATTACCTGTAACCTTTTCAGTGAGCCCTGCCAACGGAGTCACAGTTCAATCACTAACAGACAGTTCAAGCGCCATCACTTTTTCTGCCGACGGCACTTATTTAATAAGGTCAATTTTACAAACCGGATGCGGTGACTTTTATGATAGCATGGTGGTAAAAGTTCAAAGGGCTGCTCCACTACAACTAGGGCCTGATACCTTGCTGTGTAATAATTCAAACATTAAACTTGAAGCGCAGCCAGGATACCAAAGCTACTTGTGGAACAAACAATATACGGATAGCATCATTTCTATAGATAATCCTGGTGTCTATAGTGTAAAAGTGCAAGATTTCTGTAAGGGCGTTTATTATGACACGGTAGTTGTTAACCCTGCTCCTGCATTTCCCTTTGCTGCAGGCGCGGATCACACAATTTGTAATGGTGAAAGTGTGTCTCTTGCTGCCACAGCCGGATTTATGAACTATCAGTGGTATCCCAATTATAAAAGTTCATCAATTAACACTGGCAATAATATAGTCAGCCCTAATGTTGATACTTTCTATGTCGTTACTGCTGAAAAATGGCCCGGATGTGTGGTTCAAGATACTGTTTCAATAACTGTCAAGCCTATTCCAATCATCAACCTCGGACCTGATACCAGTTTTTGCGACAACAACTCTTTGTTGCTAAATGCTCCCGCCAGTTTTACCGGATATGCCTGGAATACCGGTAGTACTTCACCCGGCATAACCGTCCATACTGCCGGCACCTATTCGGTTATTGCTACTGCAGCTAATGGCTGTTCTGCTGCAGACACGTTAGTGGTGTCCGAAATATATAGCCCTGCCATTAACCTTGGCAACGACTTTTATTTATGCAGCGGCGATAATAAGCTTCTTGATGCAGGAAGGTTTAGCGCCTATGCATGGCAGGATGGATCGGTTAATCAACAGTATACCGTTTCGCACGTAGGCGTGTATTGGGTGACGGTTACAGATAACAATCATTGCACCGCAAGCGATACGGTCCGTGTAACGTCGTTGCTTACGCTTCCCCAAAACTTTTTGCCACCTGCCGACAGCTTGTGCGAGTATGGTAAAGTATCATTGCATGCAGCGGCCGCCTTTAAAACCTATTTATGGTCCAACGGTTCTACACAACCGTCCATAGAAGTGGATAGACCCGGCGTGTACACGCTGTCCGTATCAGATGCGTGGGGATGTAAGGGAACCGATACCATCCGTGTTGTTCCTAAAGATTGTATGCAGGGCGTTTACATACCTACTGCATTTACCCCTAATAACGATGGATCGAACGATGTTTTCAGGGTTATGGTGTACGAAAGCGTAATATCATTTCAGCTCAATATTTATAACCGTTTCGGTCAACTCGTTTTTTCCAACACCGATCCCACTAAAGGTTGGAATGGCACCTTCAATGGCATACCCCAAAATGCAGGGGCTTTTGTTTACCAATGCGTGTACCAGTTGCAAGGCGGCAAACCTGTAATGGAAAAAGGAACGGTGCTCCTGATTAGGTAAGTGGCTGAGTTGGTTAGTTAAGCCAGACTGGTAACCTAGGACTGAGTTTTGCAGCTTCTGCCGCTGTTAAGAAGCATTGTAGCCTGCCGCACTTTTGTTTTGTTGCTAAGTATCTCTGTGCCCTTTGCAACCACTCCTGTATTTCTCAGCGGTTAAAACCAAACCACAAAGAACAACTTCTTCCAGGCGTTCCCGTCAACTACCAACTTTTCTTTTGAACACACCGTCGCTAAGCAGCAGAATCTTAAATAGCTGATGGATTCGTAGTATAGCGGAAATGCAACGTGTTTTGTACCTCCTATGCCGCTACACTTACCGCCTGTTTCACCAACTGTATTTCACTTGCAATTCTTACTTCTTCGCTCAGCACCACGCCGCCTGTTTCCATTACGCCGTTAAAGCTTACGCCCCATTCGCTGCGGTTGATCTTACCTGTTACCACAAAACCCGCTCTTTCTCCGCCCCACGGATCTTTGGTAACACCATTAAATTCAACATTCAGTTTTACCGGCCTGGTCACGCCCTTAATTGTAAGGTCGCCAAATAGCGAAAAGGTGTCGCTGTCTGTCTTTTCCAGCCTGGTAGAAGTAAACCTCAGTTCAGGATACTTCTCTACTTCAAAAAAGTCTGAATTGCGAAGATGCGCGTCCCGCTGATCGTTGTTGGTAGAGATAGAGGCCATGTCCGCAGCCAGGTTGATCTTCGCTGTCGTAAAGTCCTCGCCTTGCGTTTCTACTTCCGCCTGGAAGCTCTTCAACGATCCTGAAACACTGCTGATCATTAAATGTTTTACCTTAAAACCTAACTCGCTGTGTGTTGGGTCCAATACCCATTTTGTAGTTGCCATGATAGTTGTTTTTAGTTGATGATCTAAATTGATAATGCAAAACTATCTATCTTTACTTTCGTAAAGTAAGCACTATACTAAAGGTTAGTAGTTACCTTTAGGTAAGCAGTAAACAACCATGGGAAAATTTAAAGCCGACAAAGAAGTCATTACCGAAGCGCAGTGCAAAGCCACCCTCAATTCTGTTGCGGATGCATTGTATGTAATAGGCGGCAAGTGGAAACTAAGAATAATTGTGGCGCTAACGGAAGGCAACCGCCGGTTCAACGAAATGCAGCGATTGATAGACGGCATCTCCGCGAAAGTGCTTTCAACCGAATTAAAAGACCTTGAACTAAACGGCTTTGTACGCCGGAACGTGTTTACAGGCACACCCGTGGTGGTAGAGTACGAGTTAACCGAATACGCCGAAACCCTAAACGGCGTGCTAAAAGAACTTAGCGAATGGGGCGCCAGGCACAAAGAAATGGTGCGGAGGAGTATGCATACGAATGAGGTGGTGGTGGCTTAGTTGGTTTTTTTCCGTCCTGCTGGGGTCTCTTTTGCAGGTTTGTGCGTGGGTGAGGGACCCCGGCATTCCATCCCTTTAAACACCTGGTGAATATTACAATATCTTCATCTGAGAACCTCTCATAACAACGAGGTGCCTTTTTTCTATATCACTTTCGCCTGTTACGGATGGAACGATCCTGTTGCGTTAAAGAATTATGAAGTTGACATTTTTGTTAAAAAATGACTTGTGTTTTAAACATATATTGTAGATTTCGAAATTATTAATTACCCAATAAAGCTTCGTAAACCCCAAAACACAACACTTATGAAAATGCAACTGAAGTGGCCACACTATAAGGGTGTCATTCTTATGCTGCTACTATGTATTTCCCTTAGAAGTCAGGCGCAAACAAATGCAACGGTAACAGGCATTGTTCGCGACCAGGCCGGCAATGTGATGCCGAATGTTACTGTTACCGCTACCCCCGAGTCGAATAGTGCTTTGCAAAAAAGTACCATCACCAACGACCAGGGAGTTTTTACTTTTAACCAACTTGCTGCCGGAACTAATTACCGTTTCTCCGTAACCCACGTGGGATACAAGGAACAAGTTGTCCGAAATTTCAGCGTAAAAGCCGGACAAAATACCCTTCCTGAACTTTCGCTGTCTCCATCCGCCAATGCTGCCCTTGAGGAGGTAATTGTGGTGGGTTATGGTACGCAAAAAAGAGCAAATGCAACCGGCGCAGTTGATCAGATCAGTGCCAAGAGCATCGAAAACCGCCCGGTGGCCAATCTTACACAAGGCCTGCAGGGTATGCTACCAAATTTGAACCTGAAAATGATGGATGGCAAGCCCACCCAGTCGCCAAGTTTCAATATCAGGGGAGCTACGTCTATTGGCCAGGGCGGTAATGCGCTGGTGTTAATAGATGGGTTTGAAGGAGACCCTAGTTTGTTGAACCCTAATGATGTTGAAACCGTTTCCATACTTAAAGACGCGGCTTCAGCAGCAATCTACGGTGCAAGGGGCGTATTTGGAGTGGTTTTGATCACTACAAAAAAAGGAATGAAGGGACGTACCAGTGTGTCGTACTCGAGCAATTACGCAATCAAGTCGCCGGTAGTAAGACCTGATGTTGTTACCGACGGGTACCTATGGGTAAAAATGTTTTCAGAGGCTTTTGTAAACGGCGATGGTGCTTTTCCGCAAAACGTTAATAAGACACAGAAGTTTTCGCAGGCTTATCTTGACGAATTTAAAAGAAGGAAGGAATCCGGGCAGCCTTATAACCAGATAGAAATTAACCCAACAACCGGTGAATACACTTATTATGGCAGCACCGACTATTATGGTGAGCTGTATAAAGACAACACCGCTGCATTCGAAAATAATATTTCTATAAGCGGAGGTGGCGAAAAAGCAACGTTCCTGGTTTCCGGACGTTTCTTAAAACAAGACGGATTATTCCGGTACAACTCGGATGATTACGATATGAAAAATATACGGGCAAGGGGCTCTATTGAAGCGTTCCCCTGGTTAACTATTGAAAATAATACCGACTATTCCACGATGAACTACCATAACCCCATTAACGTGGGCGAAGGCGGTGGTATCTGGAGGAATATTGCCGACGAAGGGCATCCTTCGATGCCTATGTTTAACCCGGATGGTACTTTGACTTTTTCCGCGGCTTATACTGTCGGCGATTTTTATTATGGAAAGAATGGCATCGATACACGTCGCGAGGTGTTAAGAAATATAGTTGGCCTTAGGAGCAGGTTCTTTAATAACAAAGTGCGGGTAAATGCCGACTTTACCTTTCGTAATACAACAGAAAACAGGAAACAAAAGCGGGTGCAGGTACCTTACAGCAACTTCAAAGACGTTGTTGCATATATAGGAACAACTACAAACGATCTGTTGAATGATAACCGCGTTACCAGGTATTTGGCAACGAACGTTTATGCAGAATATGAAAATGATTTTGGCAATGATCATCACCTGAAAGCGATGGTTGGTTACAACTACGAGCAGTCTACTTACAACCGTGTTAGCGTTCAGCGCAATGGTATAATTTACGAGGATGCTACTGATCTGAACCTGGCGCTTGGCCAGGCCATTAATATAGGCGGCGGCTACGAACAGTGGGCCATCGTTGGTGGCTTTTCACGACTGAACTACTCTTTTAAAGACCGTTACCTTGTTGAGGTAAATGCACGCTACGACGGCTCCTCCAAATTCCCATCTAACCAACAGTACGGTTTCTTCCCGTCTATTTCTGCAGGCTGGAGGATCAACAAAGAATCTTTCTGGAATGTACCCAACAGTGCAATTTCCGATCTAAAGCTTAGAGCTTCTTATGGATCGCTCGGCAATGGTAACATTGCATCCTACCAGTTCCAGGAGCTTTTCTCCATCAGCCAATCAGGCGTAATTTTAAATGGAACCAGGCCGCAAACTACTCGCAATCCTAACGTAGTGCCCGAAGGCTTAACCTGGGAAACTTCCACTACCAGCAATATCGGTTTAGACATCACCACCCTCTCAGGCCGTTTGAGTTTTACGGGTGACGCGTACATCCGCAAAACCACGGATATGTTTACGTTTGGCTTGACACCTCCTGCTGTGTTTGGAGCATCTACCCCCAGGGGTAACTATGCCGACCTTACCACCAGGGGCTGGGAAACCTCGCTTACTTGGAGCGACCGCATTGGTAAGGGCAAAAAGCCTTTCAGTTATAATGTACGGTTAACCCTGGCTGACAACAAGTCAACAATTGACCGGTACAACAACCCCGACAAATTGCTAAGCGACTACTACGAAGGGCAAACGCTCGGCGAAATTTGGGGCTACGAAACAGAAGGTTTCTTTATTGATGATGCAGACATTGCTTCTCACGCCAAACAAAACCCGCAAATGAGGGCCTCGCCAACAAACCTGTGGTTTCCGGGCGATATAAAATTGAGGGACCTGAATAAAGACGGTTTAATTAACGTGGGCGAAAATAAAGCGAACAATTCCGGCGACAGGAGAATTATCGGCAACTCAGCCCCAAGATATACGTATGGCATTAACCTGGGTGCAGATTGGAACAACATTTCATTTTCTGTTTTCTTCCAGGGAGTGGGTAAACAACAATGGTATCCAAGCACCGAGGCCGAAATGTTCTGGGGACAATACAACCGTCCATATAACAACATACCTACTTTCCATTTAGGTAATATGTGGACACCAGACAACACAAATGCCTATTTCCCAAGAACAATGTCGAGAGCAGCATCAAATAACACGAACCGCACACTGGGTGTTGCACAAACCCGCTATCTGCAAAATGTTGCCTATATGAGAATGAAAAACATACAGGTTGGCTATAACTTGCCTGCAGGTTGGATCAGTCGTATTGGTGCCCGCAGCCTTAGGGTTTATTTCTCAGGAGAGAACCTGCTCACTTATTCACCCTTGTACAAAATTGTTAAAAATACAATTGACGTAGAAAACGCTGTAGCTGGAGACCAGGACCTGAACTCCGGGAATCCAGGTGATGGTTATAACTATCCATTACTAAAGAGCTTTTCATTTGGACTAAACCTTACGTTCTAATTTGAATTACAATGCTGCACCTGATGCAGCACAAAAATTTATAAAGATGAAAAAACTATTGATAGGTGTTTTGCTTGCCGGTGTAGGTTTTACCTCCTGCAACAAACTTGACCAATTGCCACAATCGACTGCCACACAAGGTGCGGTGTTTGGCACGGAAAACGGGCTGAAATTATATACCAACTCATTTTATAATATGGGCTTTCTGCCCAGGAACTCAATAAGGCTTGACGCGTTGTCGGATTACCTCGCCGTAAGAGCAGTGGACAATTTTATTCGCGAAGGGGGCTATGCTGCCAACACCAGCTCAGGATGGAGTTGGAGCGACTTAAGAAACATCAATTATTTTATCGCAAACAACAACAATCCCGCAGTACCCGAAGCAGTCAGGAACAACTACATGGGCATTGCCCGTTATTACAGGGCCTATTTTTACTACGATAAAGTGAAACGCTTTGGCGATGTACCCTGGATAGGGAAGCCGCTGGATGTTGCTGATCCTGCATTAAATGCTGGGCGCGATAAGAGAGAAGTGGTGATGGACTCTGTATTGGCTGACCTGGATTTTGCCTGCGCGAATATTACGGCTTTAAACGATCCCAGCCGTACTACTGTAACAAAATGGGTGGCATTTGCCTTTAAATCGAGGGTGTGCCTGTTTGAAGGCACCTATAGAAAATACCACACTGAATTAAGTTTAACATCCACGGCTGATAAATGGCTTCAAGAGGCTGCCCTGGCAGCCGAACAAATTATGAACAACGGCGGTTACTCAATTAATATGACGGGAGGGCCCGGTTTATCTTACAGGCAAGTGTTTACCAGCAATGCGCCGGTAGCCAACGAGGTATTGCAAGCCGCAGTTGCAGATGTAAGCCTGGGTGTGTTAAACGATGCCAACTGGTATTGGACCAGCGGTACTTATGGAGATAAGGCCAGCTTCACCCGTACATTCAT
>Ga0068630_1000234_pt1 | contig 16745 bp, 23 predicted proteins | sample InSIn4gowninarea_FD_77433 | JGI IMG/M metagenome (GOLD analysis project Ga0068630, IMG submission 77433) | Clean room microbial communities from NASA Spacecraft Assembly Facility at Jet Propulsion Laboratory, Pasadena, California, USA -... ... | reverse complement strand
CTATTGTGACAACGCATTCCTTAGATGGGGCGTTAGTGATGCTACAAGACATTAGTAGTGGTGTCCATCTATCAACATCATGTTAGCTTCGTGAATTGTGCACCTTAGTCTTTGATCCAACTCCCAAGGGGTCTCTCCTGGTAGCATTGTGATTTCCTTGAACCCAATGATTGACTGTGCCTCTGACTTTGGCCTGCTAAATTCTTTCTTTAGCGCATCTTGGATATTTGTGATCCCCGCATTCAGATTGTCATTGGAATGTTTAACATACTAGGTCAGTGCGCGATACTGTAGAGCATTGACCAATGTTGCCTTCTTTATATTGTCATGTGTGACTCCCTGCGCTTCTCATATAGCTTTTATCGTGAACCAAAACTGGTCGAGATCTTCGTTCCCTACTCCCTTGAACACTGACAACTTTATCACGCTAGCCATATTGCTTCACAGTGGTGGCGGAGGTGGTATGGGTGAAGATGGGGGTGAAGATAGTGAAATTGGTGGTGGTGTGGGTGGGGATGGTATGCATGGAACTCTTTGCCTTATCAAATTGATCGCACTTCTTGGCAAGACTTCCACGAGCTCTTCTTTGCCCCCTCATTGAGGTGAAATCAAGGGGCTAGTTTCTAGTTCGGTACTACCTGTGTTTCTATATATTATCCCACTTTGTGTAGCCCCAAACATCAATTTATTCACATCACCCATTTTTCACACAGTAGCATTTTGATCCAAGTGTTCAATTAATGTACTTACCTCATAGCCCTTTGAGGAAGCATCATTTTGTCTCACTATAGCTGACTGAAGTATCTAATGCGAACTTGGTGATGAATCCTCCTATGATTCGAACGAGCCAGTGATCAATAACGCATGTGATATTATCCTCTGGTGCTTCCAATCTGCACACCAATTTTGGAGTCCACATGATAGATCTATCGAGCTTACACCTTCCTTGGCTATCTACTAGCTTCATGATCCACTCGTATAACTCAGTAGAGAAAGATGCAAAGAAAATTTCATGGATCTCTGTATATAAGTAGCAGTCTAACCACTCTTCCTTTGATAGTTGCAGATTCCTATTTTCCTGTGCCGTGAACTCATGAATCTTTCCATCCAACCAATATTTAATTCATTTCTTTGTCAAATTCCAATGATATGACTCAAGTATGCCTTGGAAGGAAACTCAAATTTTATAGCCTCGAATTAAAAAATGGAGGTTGTGCTAGAGGATAATGGCTTGAAGGAATTCGTTGATCAAGAAATTCCTAAGCCAAAAACATTGGATGCACAAGCTTTGGTTGAATGGAAGAAGTGTGTGGTGAAGGCAAGGCAGATAATACGTGAGAGATTTTGAGACCACGTTGTCTTGTGTCTCACTGGAAAGGAAACTTTGTATGCTATGTGGAAAGAATTGACGGACTTGTATCAGAACAATAGCGACCAAAGGAAATTGGCATTAAAGGATAAACTTCGAAAAATCAAAATGAAGAAAGGCGAGACAATTCCAAAATACTTGACTAAGTTCACTCAGCGTCATGATGAACTTGGAAGTGTTGGAATCACAGTTGCTGAGGATGATATAGTGAGTGTTTCTCTTCTAGGACTCCCAAAGAGTTGGCATAGTTATTAAGACTTTGCCAATGGTCGGGAGAAGCTGGCATATTGGGAAAGACTATGGTCAGATTTGATGCAAGAGGAGATCAGGGGAAACACTAGGGATGGCTCTTCATCAAAGACTGATGATGAAGAGAATTGTGCATTAGAAATTAAGGCAAAGAAGGGGAAATGAAAGCTTCCCATTCCAAATCAGATTCTTATCATGGAGGTAAGAAGAAAGACATGATTAAATTGAAGTGCTTTCATTGCCATGAGTTGGGCCATTTTTCTACAAATTGACCACTCAAGAAGTCCAAGAAGAAGTCCTCAAGAGGAGTGGCGGGTGAGGCTTTGGCCCCTCAATTTGAATTGAAATTTTCCCTCATTGCATGCATGCCGTCATCAATGATGGGAAATGTATGGTACTTAGACAGTGGAGCTTCATTCCACATGACTAACGACAAAGAGTTATTTAGTGACCTGGAGGAGAAATATCTTGAGATGCATATCGATATGGGTGACGATGGGAAATATAGTGTTACTAGATTGGGAACGATTAGTTTTCAAAGGGAGCATGGATCTCCACTCACATTGAAGAATGTTATGTATGTGCTCGAGCTAAAGAAGAACTTGGTATTCATTGCCATGCTTGAGGATAGAGGCTATGATGTGATCTTCTTGAAAGGAAAGGCATTCCTTCGACACGTAGCCACAGGTCTAGTAAAGAAGATAGGGATTTAGATGAAGAATCTCTATAAGTTGGAGGTAAGGGAGTGTGATTCTTTGAGTGAAAAATTAGAAAAGGTGTAGAGCTAAGATGTTGGCAAGTTGTGGCATAGGTGATTGGGCCACTTGCATTATGGGGCTTTGAAGATATTGCAACAAATATCTACTGGTCTTACCAAAGGTTTGCTTGAGAAAGTTGATACATGCAAGGAGTTTACTTTGGGAAAATACACCAAGTCTTCCTTTCATGATAGAGATAGTTGAGCAGAGGCTATTCTAGAGTGAGTCCATTCAAATGTGTGTAGACCATGTTAGCCTCCTATACCAATAGGTTTCATATTTCATGATTTACTGTGTAAGTGCCAAATATATTCATCCTTTCCATGCTACAAAGGTTCCATATTTCCAAAAAACCAAAAATTTAAAAAATGTATAAAGGGTGTGCCCTAAAAGAAAAATCAAAGGGAAAAAAGAAGAATGAATTGGCCAAGAGAAAAATGAAAGAAATGAACCCCAATCAAAAGGCAAGGAAAGTGTGCTAGTTCAAATGCCACTACTATATTCCATTTTTGAAGAATTTCATAGTTAAGAGAAGGCCAAACAGCTTAATATTGGCTTCTCTAGGTTTAAATTTATTGTTGTGGAGATAGAGAATAAAAATCTGTCCAAACTGTTTAATCTTGGCAGATCATTAGATAGGTAGAGAATCAAGGGTGCTCAACAGCTTAATCTGAGCCCCTGGAAGAAATAAGGATAGATTTAGATAGGAGGATAGCCAAAAGAAAAGAAGAAAATCAGGGTTTGCTAGTCTAAGTGCACCCATCCAAAAATAAGAAAAAATATTAGGCAAATAGGTTGGGTAGGCAGTTTTGAGGTTGCAGAATGAAGACTTGTGTTAAATTTTGTGTTTCAAAGTGTTGAATTTACTTCAAACACAAATGCAAAGCAGTTTCCCTTGGAGCAGCTCAAAAGAGGCATGTCTAACTCCCCTTCATCCTTTCCCCAAGTCATTTACTAATTTCTCCAGAGATGTTAAGATCTACTTAATATCACTGCATCATTCATCTCATTCCATATACATTTGCCTAAGTGAAGATCTGCTTTACTTAGGGGCTAGTTATAGTTCTTATATAAGTCCTTTTTCCCTTTAAAATCATAAGTTTCTTATACTTAGTGCCTTCTTCTCAAAATTCATATTAATTTCTAACTTTATTATATAAATCCCTCCTTATTTTCCCTCCCCATATTAAAAATATATTAAAAAACCCCCATAAATACATATCCCCCCCTTTTGGTTGAAATATAACCATAAGTGTTGTTTTTGGAATTACTAAGTTTACTTGAAACTTAGTAAGAACCTTTCTCTGATCAAAAGAGCCCTCCTTCGATGCATAAACCTCCCTCCGATCTCATAAACCTCCCTCCGATCAAGGAAACCCTCCTCCGATGAGATTTATCTCCCTTCGTCGCGATATCGCAGTCGAAAATCACTGTCGCAGTCACCACCCCCTCTGTTTGTTCCCTGATGCAATTCCTCTGATTGCGATTTCGCAATCACAAATTGTAAAGTGCATATTTCCCCCGATACATGTCCCCGATGTGATATCACAAGCCTTCATTGCATAGCCCCTTTTATCGCTCCATCACATCGCTCTATTATGGCGTCGCAATTGCATTCAACAATCCTCCATTCCCTTGATGCGATATCGCTATCGTGAGTCATCACTATCGCAATCTCCCTTTTTATCGCATATCTCCATTTTTCTGCAAATCATATGTTTTTCTGCAAATCATATGTTTTGCCGCAAATCTATGTTTTACCGTAAATCCATGCTTTAGCGCAAATCTTTGTTTTTATTGCAAAACTCCGCATTACCGCTAATTCCCTCTCTATTGCAAATTGCCACATTTTCGCATTATCACAATCACATATAAGTAAAGGTTCATGTCCCCTTGTCCTTTGTCGATGCGATATAGCGATCACCCCGTCCACCGTCAGATTAACCCGCATATCCAACACTTTATATTATTATCGCATTGCTCCTTTTTTCACATCACTCCTATATCGCTTATCCCCATATCGCATCGCATCGCTCAAAGTTTAGCCTTCCTCCCATTTCATCCTCCGAAGCGATCTCCCGATGCGATTTCGCAATCGCATGTCACTAGGTCTTCCCCGATGCATATCGCAAAGCCTCCCCGATATCGCTATCGCTTAATCGCTGTCGCACACATATGTTAAGTCCTTTGTCCACTTGTCATGCCCCAATGTGATATTGTGATTTCCTCTCAGCCATTGGATCTGCCCTTACAAGATCCAATGGCCCACATTTATTCATTGCTACAATGATCGCTCCCGCCCTCTAATTCATGAAATCTCCTGCTTACAGTGGTTTTTTCCCATTTAAAGTGTAAAAGGGCTATTTTCTCATATTATTCATTCGGCGCCCGCGCGTTCTCCAACACCAAAAGGACCTCGTCATTCTTCAGCCATTTTGGCCTCCTCCATCCAAAAAATCTCCGGATAGCAAGCTCGCATCCTCAACAAGGTTGCCATTTTGTAGTCCTCTTCCCCCTTTTTTTTTTTATCAGCCAACGCCGAAACACTTCTAAAGCCTGCAGAAAGCAACAAGAAGACATAATAGCAGTTCTTTTTTTGCCAATAAAGTGGTAAGCAAAGGCGGTTCAGTTAAAGAGTATCAGTTCAATGGAGCGTTAAAGAGTATCAGTGGAAAAGTAAAAGCCAAAGCAGATGAACATTTGAGAGCATCCAAGAAAGTTAAAGAGTATCAATATAGAGTTAAAAGCTATTAAAAGCCAAATCAGATCACAGTTAATGAAATCAGAGCCAACTAAGAAGAAGCAGATCAAATATTAAAGAATAGTTATTACAGAACATACAACACATAGCTACAAAGGACGCCTTTAAGCCATATTTTGAAGGAGCTACCTCCAACACAACTTAGGCTAGATATTTTTTACCTTGCTTGCAGATTAAGTTAGGTTAATCTTAGATATTTTCTCAGATCTCTTATGAGATCTTTTTTGTACATATTTTATCTTATAAATACCTCCCCAAACTATGTTTTAAGGGTTGGTTGGTTGATAAAGTCATTCTGGACTTGCGCTGTAAACTTGAGAACTTTTATGAACAAAGATTGTTGGAATGCATTGCTTATGAACTGGTTGGTTGTGGATTTGATGGCTGAAGAGAAAATTACAAAATTCTCGTTCTACTTCATGGATCAATAAGTCTTTATTACTTTTGTTTTCAGTTGCTATGTTTACTATATCATCTATGTATCATGATCTAAGTTGCAGGAAAAAATAATAGCTCAGAATCTACTTTGTTGTACTCTCTGCTCAATTTCTGTGATTTTTCTATGTTTTCTTCAGAATTAGTTGTGAATATGAATTCTTCATTGCTCATGTTTACACTAATTATTTCATCTATGAATGCTTTTTAGGAATCCTTAATTGCTCCTAGATAATATTCTCTCATTTTTCCCTTTGTTAGCATAATGAAAGAAACTTAATTGCCTTTCATTCCCTAACCCCATTTCATCATAATTACAACTTGAAAATTGTTCCATGTTTAGCTATCTTGCTCTGTAATCCCCTCTTTACCAAAGAAATCACACCCAATAGTTCACATTCACTGACTCCGTGCCCAATGGTCTGAACTTCTCACACTCTGCATGCCACCTCTCTTTGAAACATCATCCATCCCACCAAACTTAAAACAAACATGTACATCATAACTAGCCTAAAATCATCACCAAAACAAAGCTAAATTATAAATAGAGAGCCCTCTATGATTGTAGGTAGGCTAGGACCTGCAATCGAAAGATTGGTTTGTGGTTAACTCAGCCGTACCCCTTAGGAGCCAGGGGACAACCTGAGTGATAACAAACCATTTGTGATATCATCCATAGACGAGCACATATATTATGTTATATTTGTTGATGACTATTATTGTAAATGTAGAATATTTTTCATGTAGAAAAAGGATCAAACTTTCACAAAGTTTTGTGAGTTTAAAGCATTAGTGGAGAAAGATTTGGGAAATAAGGTTAAATCTCTATGGAGTGATAATGGTTGTGAGTATGTCTCAAACGAGTTTAATAACTCCTGTGCAGTGGAAGGGATTAAATGGGAGTTGATGGCACCCCACAACCCTCAGCAGAATGGGGTGGCCGAGAGGAAGAACATAATCATAGTAGGGGCAGCAAGGGTGATGTTGCATGATCAAGGCCTACCACTACACTTGTGTCCTGAGGCATGCAAAACAACAATTTATATTCAGAACCATAGCCTACATCAGATACTTGAGATGAGGACACTAGCGGAAGCTTATTTTGGTAGCTAGATGTTGGTCACTTCAGTATTTTTTGGTCATCAGTGTATTTCCATGTGACCAAAGATGCACAAAATAATATTTTGTCGACAACAGTGTTGGAGATATTTGTGGGGCACACTGATACACCTTGCAACTATCATGTGTACTTGTTGACAAGCAGAATGACAATGGTTCACAGAGATGTCAAATTCGATGAGGAGAAGGCCATGCAAGTTTCCCTTGAGAGGGAGCTTGAGCTACATGCAGATGAGGATCTTTTAGCTCTTGAGGTTGAGGAGCCTCAGATTGATGTGGAGCAACCACATTTATAGGATCTGGGAGTGGAGACATCCACTCAGGCACAGTCTTCCAGAGAGGGAAGAACGTGCACCAGAGAGGCTCACAGATTATTGGATGATGCATGGGAGAATGAGGGAGCACCTACTTCTTAGCATAGGTAGAGGAGGTCACTGAGATGTACACTGGATACATTCCTCTTATGGGTGAATGTGTTGTGATAGGGCCATCTTCCTTTAAGGAATCAGTGCAATAGTCGATTTAGGTTGATGCCATGGTGGAGGAGTATGACTCCATAGTTTGTAATAGTGCTCGAGATGTGGTCCTCTTGTGCTATACAACAACCCTCCCCATTTCAAAATTTTCATCCAAAACTTCAACAAAAAATGGGTCCCCTTTTTATGACTGAGATAAAATCGATAATTTTTTTTTCAAAAGTTGTGATAAGTCTTTTTCTTTTAGGTTAAGTTCAATAACAATCGCAAACTTTGCAAAATCTATACAACAAATAAAAATCCTTATGAAAAGGTTCGATCCAATTTAAATATTAAACCAGACCTTGTCATAAAACAAATATAAATGAATGTGTCACACCCTTTGTTTAAAAGATAGACTTAAGGCTTCTGTTGGAAATCGCCGATGCGATAATGCTATCGGAAAGCACAAATCACAACTTATCAAGGAAACATTCCAAGGGGCCATGTAAACCTCCCGATGCAATAATCTAATTGCAATCAACCATCGCTGAAAATCACGAAACACATAACGAATGCCCATTTATAACGAATTCCAATTTGGAATCCACCGATACGATTACATTATTGGAAAGAGCGCTTTTCAATAAAATGTGAAATATGAATTTTAAACGAATGATTGCGGGTCTAAAGCATAAATCAATTATAAATTAGAAGCAAACGATTTATTGATTATTCTACCTCCCTATGACAACTCACCATTGATCGCAATCAAAGCTATATAAGGAAATAGCTAAAACATAATGTTTGTACCCCCAATCTGCGATATGTGACTTTCGCTAATCGTTGATCAGGAAAGTCACGAGATTCACTTTAAAGAACTGTTACTAATATGAGCGATGTGACATATCATTATGGAATCTAAGTATCATGATTAGCAGTTACGAAAATCATTAATAGAGTAGTTATAGTTGAATCCTTTGAGGATTTCATCCGTGGTAATATTAGTGTTCATATTGCTTATCACACTTAATTACCTTTAATATTTTATATTGTGCATTGGCTTTGAACATATTTTTCTCCATTACGGTCTTTTGTTTCTTTTTGCAGAGCAAGTCTGAATTTATGAATCCAGTGAAAATGATGAAGAAATCAAAGAAACCAAAGGCCCCCGTCATAACCAAAGAGGAACCAGTAAAGAGGATATTCATATCTGATACTACCTACCTCAGTCTGGGCAAGGCTTCATGGGAAATCATATATAATATATTGGAAGCCGAAAATCCAGAAGAGATTGAAGAAGAAAAGGGAACAACGGATTCCACTAACAAGTCAGAGAGTATGCTTAAGGATTTGGCCAACTCTTATCTTCACAGAATAGCAGTTCGCGCTAAAATATTAGCCTACAATGATTTGGTCAGATAGGTCATTGAGAGTATCAACATAATAGACAAGATATTCTTTACGACTGATGGAAGGATGTTTGGGTCATTTAGGGTGGAAGATATCAAAAATATATACCATTTTCCTGAACCGCAGAAGTAGTACAACAAAGAATTTTTGGAATCCTTCGCCAAGGAAAATTCCATGGAGTCAAACCTTATCAGATAGTGGAGGCATTTCTCAAATGAACACAAGCATGAATCATTGGGTATGTACTTCGTAGATTCATTGGCATCTCCTTTACTGTTATGCTGGTGCTATGATATGCAAACTCCTTGGAGTCCAAGATTCGGCTAGGTCTTCTATAGAGATGGTATCTTTAATGGAGGCAACATTTAACTCTTATATCATGGATTAGGCAACCATTTTATTTGATAAAATGGCCAACCAAATCCTTGATTATAGGAAAAACAGTTTTGTGACTACTCGGACGATACCCCCATTTTATACGAGTGCCTACATTTTGGACACTATCTATTTCAATTTTGATTACCCCATTTTAGGTTGGGAATAGACTCCAGAGGACCTGAACCCCATTCATATTTATCATAAGGAATTGTGGAAAACCCATTATAAAAATCATCTTTATAGAATCTATCATGTTTCATCTTGCCTATTCATTATGCTATATTCAATAAACCCGCTTCTAGGTTGTCCGATGAAGCTAGTGTTGACCTAACATCAATTGGTAGTTGGTTTGGTGAAGAGAAGTTCAACTACATCTGACTTTTTGGTAGCACTACTGATCCACATGTCCTCCCATTATACATCCCTGATAAATTATTTTCCAGATAAATAACTTATGAGATAACAATAGCAAGCATGTCAAGGTACCTAAAGGAGTCCAAAAGACAAATGTGGCCTTCATTCCCCCTCCAATGTGGTACTTTCACGCTGCATGACTTCAAACATGCAGAGAAGGAAGCTGAGAAAATTAAAATGTTAAAGTTAGCAGTGATCCCAAAGAGGTAATATGATCCAAAATCTATCGCCTACATTTTCACTTCTCATGTCAAAATTGCCAAGTTTGAACATGAGAAGGATAATTATGATGATTTGTTTGCTTTAGCTGAGTTATTTTATCAAGTGAAACAACTGGAAAAAATCAAATTGGGAGTAGAGGGATTAGAGGAATTTTTGAAGTTCAGGACACAGAGGTTGCAAACACTACCTCTGGACTTGTTAAATAATACCTCTATGGTGCAACTAGAAGGCCACAGTGAAGAAAAAATTATGGAAAAGACTCCTGGAAAGGAAAAGACCAGAGAAAGGGAGTAGACAAAGGAATCAACTAGTGGGATCCTTGATACTAATATAAATATTGATCTTGGTTTAATCATGGAATGGGAGTAGTTCAATCTAATCATCAAAAACCCAAATAACTCCCAAGAGCTCACTACACCAAAATTGCTTGCAACACAGAAACCTGAGGTTATTAGTGTTACGATTGAAGGGACAAGCAACCTACCTAAGATTCAGCAGGATATAGAAATCATTCCAGAAAATCTGATAGAAGAGATTGTACTAAAAGTAGAAGAAAAACCATCCCTAGATGTATTATATAGTCCGAAGCACAGGGTTGTGGTTAAAAGATAGAGGAAAAAGAGGAAAATTGGTCAAAGTCCTCTTCTAACTCCTCAGGCAGAAATGATGAATGTGGTATGGAAAGCAGAAGTCAGTCCATCTAAGAATTTAACAAAGTTATCTCAGTATGTAGGGGCTTACACAACATCAACAATGGAAAAAGCCTTAGAGATCAGCCAACTAATCAGCAAGAAGGATCAAAGGATCACTCAAATTGAGGTGCAATCAGCAGAAGAACAACAAAGAATTAGTTAGCTTGAACAATAGCTAGTAGAGTAGAGACAACAAAATGAGCAACTAAAAGAGCAATTGAAACTAGAGAAATAGAAGATTGATAGGTAGACTCTCTAGAAACAACAGGAGTTGTCTCAAGAACTAAGCAGGCTTTAGATGACAATTGAGAAGGAAAAGAAGGCCAAGGAAGATCAAATTGTACAAATGCAATTACAGATAGAAAAGTACAGGGGTTATCCACAGGTCAGTGAATTCAGAATAGAAGCCTTGGAGACAACCAAAGCCTTGTCCCGAAAGTTGAACATCCTTTGCCATAATATATCATTAGCTAACCCATTGTGCGATATCTCCACATCACTAATTGAGAAGGCAGTTGACACCAGACTGGAATTGGAAAATGAAAATGAAAGGATAACAAATTTTCTTTCTTGGCAAGATTTCGAAGAAGGAAAGGCTGCTAATTTGTCAAAGATACAATAATCACACAAGGAAATCCTATTTTCAGAATGGGAGTCTCAGCTAATGAAATCTGAAAGAGAAACTTATAGATCTAGAGCTGCAATGAACGATTTGATCAAATAAGTAAATAAAAATTTACATATGTCTAATTTGATCTTCGATTTCTCTTCAGGTTCCCGAAAGCAAAGGCACTAGAACATCATTGGAGAATGGAGTTGGCAAGCAGGGAAAAATAGATTAGAGAAGTGCAAAACTTGACATGGGATACATTCTAGTCTTTTCTAGTCAAGCCACATAGCCAAAAGATGGCCATGAAATTTCTTTCCAACGCAGTCAATTGCATGATTCCTAAACTCTCTAATGCCACCTACATAGCCCAGCTACACTCTAGGATGAGTCAACCTCTGGAATTCTAGTTAATGCTCGCAATATGTCAGCTACAAGCATAAGAAAGGAAGTCGATTCAATGAATTATTTCAACCATTATCACACTGCTATTTTTATAGCAAATTCCAGATTTTCATGTCTACAGTTGGAACATCACATAGCGACTTTTGTTGATAGTTTGTTTTTATTTTTATTATTCAAAAACCCTTTCATGTATTTAGAAAGGGTCCTCAATTTTCATTAAAACTTGACTTGGGAGTTGAACTTCTATACTTATAATATTTTTTTTTTATCAAAATTGGATCAAAGTTCTGCATTTTCGTGAAAGAATCTTTTTCAAGACTCGCACTTTTTCATATTTTGAAGGTTTTCTCAAATAGGAAAGTGAAATATAAGTGTTATTTACATTGGAAGAATTCAAATGCATATGGTACTATTATCAATGTTTTTGTCTTATTTCTCTATGTGAATGAACATTTCTTAAAACTTGATATTATTGATATATGTATGTTTTTCAGACAATTCTTTAGCATATCATTTCTGAAGGTTTTAGAATTGTTATCGTTTGAATATATATATGTCAGTAATATATATTGTGATGAATGTGATAATGTTTTTATAATTACTTTGTTTAACTTCTTAAACAAATTAATCATTATATGAATGCATCTTTCTATTTTACGAATAAGCCATCTTTATGATTATTTGTCTAATAGAAATAACAAAAAATCATGTTGTTAACATGATATCTAGGTTAGATTAGCTTATTTGTATATTTTTGAATGGTAGGATAAAACACTTATCATCCTTCTTACACATTACAAAAAAAGCACCCATCAATTCATACATCACTAGGAAATTGGTGCCATTATATCCAGTCAGAGCCACCACACCAAACGAAAGACGACCTGCACTAAGGTCTGGACCAGGTGGTTTTCCCCAATGTTGATGTAACGATTTTAGAGGCATCCACATTTTTGGTGGTAGAGGGAGGGCTTGAACTGTGAATGGTGAGAAAATCCAAATCCATAGCCCATTCTCAGAGTAAATCTCCCTCATCATCTCCTCCAACTTCTCCCTCGCATTCTAAATCTCCCATTTTCAAGCGAGAAGTTTAAAAGACAACATCCACCGCTGAAAACTTGAACATATGGGACAATTCTACCCTTGAACCCCCTCAAGTTTAGTCTTTAATTCATAAAATTGAAGGGTGTTCCATATCTCAAGAACAGTCTGAGTTATCCCAAGGCAGTGTGACTTCGCAATACATTCCTTCTCAGCCTCTTACAAGATTACAGAGATAAAAGCTTGGTATTGAACCAACAGAACTTCCTCTGCCTAGTCAAAAGAGTTAGAAAGACATCTTTACAGTCTATCAATGAGACTCTTTCATCATTATCATCCATTTCATCCAATCCATTTCCATGTCAACCATCCACTCCCCATCTAGATAGCATAGTCCAAAAGGGTATAGGTACTCTGATATCCTCTACCCAACCACCTTTTACTACATCCTCACTTTCTTTTGCTATTAGTTAGACAATGGGACATCAACAACCACAACCAAGGCCATGGAAAAATCTAGGAGCAGTCGCAATGCCTGCACCTTTGAGTCAATTACCGACCCATCCTAAAAAGTGGTTTTCAAAGTTCAATCCTAACATTAGCATACTAGCAGAAGAACACATAAACAACTTTATGTTGTCAATAAACCTAAATGGGGTGACAGAAGAAGATGATGTTGTTAGGCTTTTCCCATACACCTTACAAGGAGCAGCTAGATCATGGTATTTTTCATTACCACCATGATCCATTGATAGTTGGAATGATTTCCAAGAGCATTTTTTGACTAAGTTAGGAGATGATAGGTCCAAGACGAAATTAATCAATGATCTCTCCAATCTTAAAACTGAATCAAAAAACCCATTAAAGATTTCAACTCATGATTTAATAAGCTCTTAAATAAAATTCCTGCTACGTCTAAGCCCACCGAAGAGGTTTGAAGCGAATGGTATATTTTTGCTTTACCTTCGAATATGGCCATCTTCATTGATAGACCTGCAAAGCCCAGCTTAGCAGAGAATATGAAAGAAGCAATCGCCATTGAAAAACATATTATTGCTTTAGAAAAGAAAACCGCTCTTGAAGAAAGGAAGTCCAAAAAAGTTACTTTTAAAGATGATTCAAAAAAGAAAGAAGCTAAAGATCCATACGATATGGAAGGTTTGCAAAAAGTCCTAAAGACTATGTCCAATGAAATGGTAGAGATAAATAAACAGGTAGCTGAAACCTCCACTAAAAATCCATTTAGGAACTTCAAAAGAGCTGAATCAAAACCACGTAGTGCCATATCTAATGCAGAATTAGATCTAGATAATGATGAGGATGAAGACACAGTTTTGTCATCAGAGGAAACAGAAGAAGATGAGATAGTTGAATGTCACGACATGTGGGACTTCATTTGCCCAACTCTGATACTGAAAGCAAACAGGAAGCTCTCCCAGTAAATACCAGAAGTAAAATTACTGCAGAGCCTATTCAAACAACTCAAAAGAAGAAAAATACAAGCCTTGCTGCCAAAGATAAGGCTTCGATGAAGAAAACTCTAGTTTTGCCTACTCAAAAACAACCATCATCTTCCAATCCACCCTCATCATTTAAGACATTGGTAGTCTCTCACTCTATGGATTACAATATTATTGAGGACATGATGAAGACTAGAGCGAATATTTCTTTATTTGAGATTAGCAAGCTCAAACATCAACAAAAATTGTTGCTCAAAGAGTTAAATGCAATACCTTCTTCTCCCCTTCCAAATGTTGTATTATCCAAGGCGGCTAAAGGATCAGGTAAGCCACCATCAGATAAAGTAGATGCTAATGATGTTGTTTTAATTGAAGATAGATCTAATTCTCATACTCCTCATTTTCTCTTGACCTATGAGATCTAAAATAAAAATATGTACAACTGCTTAATAGGTTCAGGGGCTTCATCAAACATAATGCCAGCCTTAGTTTGCTCAAAATTAAACATTGAGCCACAAAAATCTACAGTACATATTGTTCAGTTAGATCGAATTAAGGTTCAAGTCTTAGGAGAGATTAATTCAGTCACCATTAGGTTATTGGTTGATCCTAGAGTAGTCCAGAGAATTGACATATTGATTGCTGACATCCCTGAGTTTTATGGTTTAATTTTAAGCAAGGATTGGTCTGAGAAACTCCATGGTTACATTTCTACTGATTGGTCTCATATGTGGCTTCCCTATAAAGGAAATCCAAATCAAGTCAAAATCGATCGGGAGAAACACATGACCCATACTATAACGGAGTTTGAGCAGGAAAACCAACCTATAGCTTTCAATAACAACATTCTCGGAAATCACTGAGTCGAATCATTCTTTAGCAATTTTAATTCTCAGTCATCACCTTTTTCTGTTAATAGTTTCACATCATAGATAGAAAATTTTTCTCATACAAATACCTCAAGGTGTGTTATTATTGCTAAATAAATTGTAATTAAACTTATAGATAAACCTGTATTTTGGTCTTTATATTTTGATGGATCAAAATCCAATAACAGTGCAGGAGTAGGATGTATTTTAGTTAGTCCTGAAGGAGGAAAATCTATGCTATCATGTAGACTATAATTTGAGTGTACAAACAATACTGTGGAATATGAGGCATTGATTCAAGGGCCCTATAAAGCAATAGGCCTGAAGATTCAATATCTAAAAGTATTTGGTGATTCTGAGATTGTCATCAGATAGGTAAGGAACATGATCCATTGCCTTTCAGGACATCTTAAACATTATCAGTCCCTGGTTCAAGACCTCATATTTCATTTTCTAGCATTTAATATTTCTCCTGTCCCTAGATCTCAGAATGCAGTAGCTGATTTATTAACTAATGTTGCTTCTAAGCTCCTTCCACCCGAGGATTACAGTCTTGATAGATTTTCAGTTGAATTAATTTTTGGACCATCTATTCCATACAATGTCACCAATTGGTGCGTATTTAATCATGACAAAGACAATTTTGAATTTCTTAACTTCTAAGAAATCTTATGATGACCAAATTATTGATGAGAATGATCATGATCTTCAAATAAAACAAATACAGAATAAGAATTCTATACCTAATCTGTGGTCAAACTTGAAGATCTCTATGATATCAAAGATAGGTTCAAAAAGGTCACTAATTCAAAACTTGAAAATTCTACTTTGAGGTTTGAATTAGTAAATTTTGGCAACGAGGCCAAACCACAAAACGTTAATCTGGGACTAGGGCTCACTTTAGAAGAAATATTTTCTTTTATCAGATTGTTAAATAAAAATAAAAATGTATTTTCTTGGAATGACGACAATTTGAAAAGGTATGGTACTTCTATCATACAAAACACAATTCCAATGATTTCTGAGGAGAAACTCGTACAACAAAAATTGAGGAAAATTCACCTAAATCTAGAGAGTCAGATCAAAGCAGAGTTGAATAAACTTTTGAAAGCTACGATAATTTTCCTAGTCAGACATTCCAAATGGGTTACAAACTTGGTACCTGTTAGGATGAAGAATGGTGATATTAGGATTTGCATTGATTTTAGGAATCTCAATAAGGCATGCCAAAAAGATAATTTACCACTATCAACAATGGAGCAGATACTTCAATCAGTAGCTGGTTCAAAGTTGATGTCTTTTTTGGATGGTTTTTCTGGATGTAATCAAATATTGGTACACCCAGATGACAGGCTAAAAACTACATTCAGAACTAAATGGGGAACATATGCCTATCAGAAAATGCCTTTTGGTTTGATTAATGCTGGAGGTACTTTCCAAAGAGAAATGGATATGGCCTTCAAAGGTTCGATTAACAGATAAGTTGTTGTCTACCTAGATGACATAACTGTCTTTTCCAAGAAAAGAGCAAATAATCTACACGATTTGAAACAAATCTTTGAACAATGTAAAAGGTATGGGATTTGTTTAAATCCAAATAAATCATTCTTCACTCTTGATGAAGGTAAACTCTTATGATTTATTTTGTCTAAAGATTTACATTGATCCATACATGATCAAAGAGATTTTTGATATTCCATTGCCACATAACAAGAAAACGATGCAATCATTCTTAGGACAGATAAATCTTGTAAAAAGGTTCATCCTTGATTTTTCTCATATTGTTTTACCTTTACAGACCATGATTAAGAAAAATTCAGTTTTCAAATGGGGACATGATGAAAAAGAAGCCTTTGATTCAATCAAGCAGGCAATCATTAATGCTCCTGCATCGAATACTCCCAATTTTTCTAATCATTTTATTTTGTACACTTTATCTATAGAAACATCTTATGCAGTTGTGTTAATGCAAATCAATGATCAGCGAGTTGAAGCACCCATATCCTTCTTCGGTTCTAATTTACAAGGTCCTGAACTTAACTATTTCGAAGTATAAAAACAACCTTTCGTTGTGTTTAAATCTATTAAACACTTTAGG